>MTKW01001248.1_pt1 | contig 68028 bp, 38 predicted proteins | sample 1042761 | NCBI WGS metagenome assembly MTKW01 (sample SAMN06205366, study PRJNA360243) | anaerobic digester metagenome | biome: Wastewater treatment plant; feature: Anaerobic digester sludge; material: sludge; isolation source: anaerobic digester fed with sludge from wastewater treatment plant ... | reverse complement strand
GATGACCGAGTCGGGATTTTCTTCGTAGCTGATGGGGAGATTCTCCTCCATACCTGCTCGCTCGCTGAGGCTAAAGCCAAAGATGGCCTGCTTATTTATCCAGAGAGCCATGAGCAAGTCTGGACGCGCCGTCATGTCGAGAATTACGGTGTGGAGTATGATTATTTCCCCAGGGGTAGAATTGTTTATGTGCGTGAACACGATTATTTTGTCCTGTACCACAACGAATGTTCTCGCCAGGCTGCCTTGGAAATACACAGTCGCTATCGCACTAAGCGCTGCCAGTTAGCCTACGACCTTTCCTACAGGTGCCATCAGTGCCGCTCAAAACGGTCAAGTGTATGGCAGCGCCTGCGGCGCCGTTCTTGACATGCGGAAAAACTCCATCCCGTGGGTGGGCACCCTCCTTAGGGAGGGTTTTTCTCTGCAGGGATTTTAGTATGAAAGGGTAATGATCTTAGGGAACATATGATTGGATAGGAGGGTTAAGATGAGCAACCANNGATCCTTGGATCACGGGAAACCCGTTATGCCCGGTGAAGGTGGAGGAGTTGGCAGGGCCAGATTTGGTCCTAATCACCCACGACCACCACGATCATTACGGCAGCGATCTGCCCAGACTCCTGGGTGGGGGTAAGGGTATTCTAGTGGGCCAACCTGAGGTAATGGCCAAAGCAAAGCAGGACGGGGTGGAAAAGGAGCAGATTATTACCGGAGGCTCCGGTATGAACATTGGGGGAACGGTGGAAATTGACGGCATCAAGGTGACCATGACACAGGCGGTGCATTCCTCCCAGGAGGCTGGCTCACCCTGCGGTTTTATTGTCACACTTGAGGACGGAACGGTTATCTACCACGCCGGAGATACGGGGATTTTTTCTTCCATGGAGCTGTTCGGCCGGTTGTACGAGATTGATGTGGCACTACTGCCCATTGGCAGCGTTTTTGTGATGGATCCGGAGCAGGCCGCCTTGGCTTTGAAGCTCCTACAGCCTAAGATAGCGGTGCCCATGCATTTTCTGACCTTTCCCGCCTTAGAGCAAAGTGCGGATAATTTCATCGCCGCCGCCAACAGGTGGGCGCCGGGAGTAAGGGTTGAAGTACTGCAACCGGGAGAGAGCCTTTTCGCCGAAAAATCGTGAAAAAGAGCAGGTAGACGCTTTACTATTTGTACCAATAAGTTTAGAATACAAGACAGGAAGACAGTACCAATACTAAAAGAGACAAAGTAACAGAGATGTGGTGATGTGATTGGCAGAAATACCGCTTGTCCGCGGTGATCTGGACGGTAGTGAACAGACGCTGAGCATTCGAGATAATGTGCTCCGCTGGGACGATGGGGAAAACGTCAAGAATTGGCCCCTGACAGAAGTGAAGGAACTTGAGGTACGCCACTACGTGGGGACGGTTGCCCTGAGTGCAGTTTTTGTGGATGATACCGAACTGATTCTGCTTAGGGGCAGTTTGGGCAACCGTTCCTTCTATCAGGATTTTGCCCAGACAGTAAATGCCCAGATTAAGGGCACGGAGGCTGAACTGAGGGAGCACAGGCAGGATCGCTGCCCCAAGTGCAATCGTCTCTATCCCGATCCGGTACGGCCCATCTGTCCCAAATGCTTGGATAAGCGTTCTTTGTTCAAAAGGGTGTTGGGTTTAACTCCACCCTATGCAAAATGGGTCGCCTTAATGGTTGTTTTGATGCTGGCCTCTTCCGCTGTGGGTCTATTATCTCCCTACGTGGGCGGAAGGGTCTTTTTCGATGAAACGTTAAAGTCCGGTGGTAAATACGCTGGTAAGTTGGGTTATGTGGTTTTGGCCATGTTTGCTATTCAGCTGCTCACCCTGGTAATCAACATCTTCCAGGGGAGGGTGGGAGCGAAAGTGGCTGCCCAGATTGGCTATGACCTAAAAACGGGCGTTTTCAATGCCATGCAGAACCTGTCGCTGCGCTTCTATAACCAGCAGCAGACCGGTTCCCTCATGACCAGGGTGAATAACGATGCAGAACATCTCCAGTATTTTTTCCACGATGGACTGCCCTTTTTTATTGTTAACGCACTGCGTTTGATTGGTGTTATTATCATTCTTCTTGCTTTAGACTGGCAGCTCGCCCTGCCCGTACTTATTCCGGTCCCCTTAATAGTGTTTATTACGGTCAAGGTGAGACCCATGCTCTGGCGTATGTACACCAAACGCTGGCGCGCCAGCTCCCGTTTGAATGCGGTTGTGAATGACTCGCTGAGCGGGATGCGTGTTATCAAAGCCTTCGGCCGGGAGGACGCTGAAATCGAACGCTTCGGCCGCCGTAATCGGCGCGTCTACGAAGTGTTTCGTGAAGTGGGCAACACCACTTCCACCGTCTTTCCCCTCCTTTCCTACCTAATGGGTATCGGTGCTTTAGTGATCTGGGGCTTTGGCGGTTGGCGGGTTGTCCGCGGCGATTTGACGCTGGGAACACTCATGACCTTTACCGGTTACTTGGGCATGCTCTACGGTCCCCTGGACTTTATGACCAGGGTGGTGGAGTGGTGGTCGTCGAGCATGAACTCGGCCCAGAGGATCTTTGAGATTATCGATTCTACCCAAGTGCTCTGGACGCCCGAGGGTGACGAGCTTGTTCAGATGCCCGAACTGAAGGGTGCTGTGGAGGCCCGGGATGTTTCCTTTAGCTACGAAGAGGGCAAACCCATCCTTGAAAACATCTCATTCAAGGTTGAACCGGGCGAGATGATCGGTATTGTGGGCCGCTCCGGTGCAGGTAAATCCACCTTGATCAACCTGATTGCCCGCCTTTACGATCCGGACCAGGGCCAGATGCTCATCGATGGGGTGGATCTGCGTTATGTTTCCCAGGCAGATCTGCGCAAACAGGTGGGTATGGTTCTGCAGGATACCTTCCTCTTTAGGGGGACCATTTTTGAAAACATAGCTTACGCTAAACCCGATGCTACGCCGGAGGAAGTGATGGCCGCGGCCAAGGTTGCCAACGCCCACGATTTTATCATCCAACTTCCCGACGGTTACGAGACGGTACTTGGCGTACGGGATGTGAACCTGTCCGGTGGGGAGCGGCAGCGGATAGCTATTGCCCGGGCTGTTCTCCATGATCCGCAGATCCTTATCTTGGATGAGGCGACCGCTTCCATTGATATTGAAACGGAACGCTTGGTGCAGGAAGCACTGGAGCGCCTGGTGGAAGGACGGACAACCTTTGCCATCGCCCACAGGCTTTCCACCCTGCGCAAGGCTAACCGCCTCCTTGTCTTAGACAAGGGACGGTTGGTGGAAGAGGGTCATCACAGCGAACTGCTGCAGCAGAAAGGTATTTATCACAAGCTGCTCACAACCCAGAGAAAGGGCCTAGCCCATTTGGGTATAGATATCACTGATTTGGAAGAGGTGGTGTAAATGGCCGAAGTAAACTATCTAGATGCCAGTAAACTTCGTTTTCGCTTAACAGCCGGTGGCATTCTCACCCTTGAAATAGAGGACAAATTGTATCCAAAGGTTGATTTGTTCCTAGCCTTTCCTTTCACCTGGCCAGATCGCTACATCTCGGTGCGTGAACCGGAGGGCGATGAAATTGGCATGGTAAGAGAGATTAGCGACCTTGACAAAAACTCCCAGGAGGCAGTTCGACAGGAACTGCAGTGGCGCTATTACGCTCCGAAAATTACCAGGATCAAGAGCTACAAAGAGGAGTTCGGCCATTCCTACTGGTCCGTTGAGACGGATCGGGGGCCCCAAAATTTCGTCACTGGCCGGCGGGATCAGAGTGTCCGCAGTATCAGCCCCACAAGGGTTTTACTTGTGGATGTTTCGGGCAACCGCTTTGAAATTCCCGATGTGCGAGAACTGGATGGACGCAGTCGTTACTATCTAGAAACATTACTCTAGGAGAGAGACCGAATGATAATCGAGTACAAAATACCCGCCCCGCTTGACTTTGATTTGAACGAGGCGGATTGGGAACTGGTGGTGACCAAGGAAAAACTGGTCATCCAGGAACGAAACGGCGTTGAAGTTGAAGAAATCTCGCTCGAGGGCGCCACCAAGGTGGAGAGCGAGACGCTGGTGGGCGTGGGGCGCCTGGTTGTGTGGTATGGAGAAAAGCCCCGCACCGTAGTTTTCTATCCTTTGGAGTATGTGCCAGAGTACAGCACGGTGGCCAGTGCCTTGAGCGAGTACCTGGAGGATGGGGAAAAGCTTGAGTTTAAGCCTTTGGAAAAGGATTTCTGCCCCACCTGCAGTCGCCCCCTGGTACGGGGAAGCCGGGTGTGCCCCTACTGCATTAATTCCATGGCAGTCTTAAAACGTCTGGCTCAAGTTGCCAAGCCCTACGGGGGCTTGATTGCCATAAGTATGCTCGTCTTTTTCGCGTTAACAGCCATCAACTTGGTGCCGCCCCAACTGCAGCGGATGCTGGTGGACGATGTGCTGCAGGTGGAAGAGCCCAGTGTGAAACTGCTCTTTATCCTCATCGGCGGCTTTGCCCTTTCCAGGTTGTTGTCAACGCTGTTGACCATCTTAAGGGGACGCATGATGACTACCGTCGGTGCCCGTCTGGGCCAGGATCTACGCTCCATGGTGTTTAGCCGCCTCCAGGCCCTATCCCTGAGTTTTATTGACAAACACCGCGTGGGCGACTTGATGAACAGGATCAACCATGACACAGGGCATGTACAGGGTTTTCTCCAGCACCATATGCCCGACTTGGTTAGTCAAACGCTGCTGTTAGTAGCAATCACGACCATTTTGTTCTGGCAGAGCTGGCAGCTTGCCCTACTAATTCTCGTTCCAGCTCCCTTTATTGTCTGGATGTCCAGTGCAACCAGACGGAGGATTAGGCGTATGTACCACCAGCAGTGGCGCTGGTGGGATGAGGCTAACTCTTCACTGCAGGACATTTTGACCGGAATCCGGGTAGTGAAGGCCTTTGGTAACGAGAAACGGGAAGCGGCCCGCTTTGCAGAGAAAAGCCGTAATTACAGGGATATTACTGCTCGGAACGAAAAAACATGGAATACCCTGTACCCGACCCTCAGCTTCATTATGGGTCTGGGCAACTTCTTCATCCTGTATTACGGCGGCTCCTTGGTTTTGAACGAGACGTTCCAGATTGGAGAACTCATTCAGTTTTCGGCCTACGCCGGACTGATTTACGGCCCCCTCCAGTTCATGTCCTTCATTCCTCGCTGGTTTCACCAGGCCATGACGTCAGCAGAGCGGCTGTTTGAAATTGTGGACACAGTTCCGGCCATTCAAGACAAACCGGAGGCGGTTCCCATCCCCGAGCTTAAGGGAGAAATCCGCCTAGAAAACGTAACCTTTGGCTACCGTCCCTATGAGCCGGTCCTGAAAAACGTTAATCTGCACATAAAACCCGGGGAAACACTGGGTATCGTTGGCCACTCGGGGGCAGGAAAATCGACCTTGATCAACTTGATCAACCGCTTTTACGATGTGGATGAAGGCAATATTTACATCGACGGCATCAACGTTAGGGATCTGGCCTTAGGCGACTTCCGCCGTCAAGTGGGTGTGGTTCTGCAGGAGTCTTTCCTCTTTGCCGGTACAATCTGGGAAAACATCGCCTACGCAAATGCCGATGCTACGGCGGAGGATGTGATTGCCGCTGCCAAGATTGCCAACGCCCACGATTTCATAGTCAAATTCCCCGACGGCTACGATACGAGGGTAGGGGAGCGAGGCCAGCGCTTGTCGGGTGGGGAGAGGCAGCGGATCGCTATCGCCCGTTCCATCCTCCACAATCCCCGTATCCTGATCCTGGACGAGGCCACCTCGTCTGTGGACAGTGAGACGGAAGAGCAGATTCACCAGGCCATTTACCGCCTGGCGGAGAACAGGACCATGATCATCATCGCCCACCGTCTCTCTACCCTGCGGAACGCAGACCGTTTAGCGGTCCTATCCGAAGGGGAGCTGGTGGAGGTGGGTACCCATGACGAGCTCATGGCCCTGAAAGGCTATTATTACCGTCTGGTAGAGGCACAGCGGGCCATTGATGAGATGGATTTTGCTGTATAACTTAACTAAAAAACGGGTCAAACGACCCGTTTTTTGTGTACTGAAACCACTGTCAGAAGCTAGCTTTCAAAGCGGCGTTGATTGTAAAGGCCCTGGCAGGCTTTTCCAGTGTGCTCAGTGCAGCCTGCCTGTGCCAACTTAAGGAAGTGGTTAGGGACCATGTTTCACTGAAACGATAACTGAAATCCGCTGTGAGTTGGAGTTTTAGGGAGTGTTCCGGGGCGATTGAACGCCCCGTTTCTGTGTTCAGCCTGGTCAATGCGGTGCCTGTAACGCTGCTCTTCTCGCTTAATCTGTAGAACAGACTGTTCTGCAGCGTCACCGTGTGCTTTTTCACTTCCTTTGCCGCTGAAGTGAGGTTCAAAGCATAGGCCGCTGAAGCGGTGCCGCGCATTTTTTCGGACGGATTCCAACTCAGTCGAATGGAGCTTGTCAAAGAGTGGGTGTTTACAGAGCCTAAATCGGGCCGTTCTGATACTGATCGTTTCCAGCGTAAGTCAAACTGGGGCTGCAGCTTGCTGGCTGTTATCGGGTTAACGCTTGTGTGAAGCTCGGTTTGTGTTACCTCCTTCTTTAGTTCGGGATACACTGTGCGCTTCACAAGTAAGCCACTGCTCAGGCGAAACCGTTCTAGACTGCCGGTGATGTTGGCCTGGGCACTCACTGTTGTCTTTGCCTGGCCCGTAAAGGGAACCGTCTGTTCCCAGACAAACACTGCGTTGGGTATAAGGCGATTCTCGTTAATGGCGGGCAGGACGGCCTTCAGTTCAGCCTTTTGATTGGATGATGTCTTGTCAGTCGCCAGGTTGTGGCGATAGATGTTGTTGTATAAAGCCCGGAGATCGAGCCCAGCCAGCTGTTTCGCCCACTGGGCAGTGAAGCGGGTGTCTGAAATACCGGAACGCCGTTCGTTAACCAGCTTGACCGGCTTCCGGTAGCTGCCTGTGAGGGACAGGGCGTCAAGTGTGAGCTTGGCATCGCCTCGCAGGCTGGTTTGAACGAAGGAATTAAGTGGGCTATTTGTGCTCGCTTCTTCGCTTCTCTCCAGACCAGCGCTCACATCTAAACGACCGTCTAAGAGGCGCTGGCTTCCCACAAGGGAAAAGGTCCTGCCCCTTCTCACATCGTGTGCATTTTTCGTCAGGGTCTGGACAAGGGTAACATCAACTTGGGGACCGATTATTACGGTGCTTCCCAACCGGTTGGTGATGGTTACCGTTTCATCCTCTGAAGAAATAGGTCTGCTGGCAGTACGGGAATGTTCGGCGGTTACAGTCAGCTTGGAACTGGGCGTCCACTGGGTGCCCAGGCGCCAAAGTTCCCCTTCCCGTCTTTCAGCCCGGCCCAAACGCATAAAGTCAGGGGAGTTCTTTTCATAGCTGCCGAAAACGCCTACAGTTTCCCCAGTATAGCGCGCATTGAGCCTGCCCCCATAGCCAACGGCGGTATGGCCTTCCTTCGGTATATCCACATAGCGGTGGGCATCATCGGGCGATACGGCCAAGTCTTTTCCCCCGTGTTGAAAAACGGTCTTGGTGTCTTCCAACTCGAAACATACGATCTTGTTTATGCCTTCCTCAACGGTTCCCGCTGTACCCGCCCAGAGAGTTTGCCTGCCTGGGGATTTATACCCACGGGCGGTGCCTAGGGCGGTAATGGCAAATCCGTTTGTTTCTGCAATGAATGTCCACTCGTTTCCATCCCAATTGTAGAGGCCCGCTTCCGTGCCCACCCACAGCCTGTTTTCCCACAGCAGCACACTCAGGCAACCGGCCGGGGCGCCGGAAATGGACTGCCAACTACCGTCCTTTTGTCGGACGTAAACGCCCTCTGGTCCGGCAGCAAAGCTGTTTAGCCCGTTGAGCAGCGAAAAGGATGAGCTGATAGCTCTGATGGGGACAGCATCCAGTTCGGTTGTTGAGATCTCACCCCTGATCGCGGCAATGCCCCTATCTGTGCCCACTAAGACCAGATCGGCGCGGGGGTCATAGGCCAGGGCAGAAACCGCCTGGGACGGAAGCTGGCCAAGGTGGGGCGTCCAATTGTCCAGGGCGGACAGTTCGGCAGAAGCTAAGCCGTCCTGTGATGTACCAACCCACACCTGCCAAGGTGTTACCGCTACAGCGGAAAGGTCGCTGCTGGGCAGGCCGGAGGAAGTGGAGAAACGCGTCCAATTACCGGCGTAATCCAGGGGATTGCCCAGGCCTGGGCCTGACTCGGCGGCGAGCACGGTGAGGCCGTTGGCGGTAGCAAAAAACCAGAGGCTATCAGAACTGGCCAAAGCCCGGACGGAGTTATGGGCAAGTCCGCTGGCAACCTGGTAATTTTGGAAGGATTCGGAGCCAACGCTGATGCCATCGTTATGGGCAAGGATCACGTACTCTCTGCCCAGTTCATCTTGGGCCTGCATTATGGCTGAGATTTGATTGGGTGCCCTTCCTTTGGCGTTATCATCCCTGGGAAATTGATTGTGGCTGAGGCCAAGTTCGCCCGATATGGTCAGTCCGCCCAGTTTGTACGTGCCCGCTAAGCCGGCCATTAGATGTTGATTTGGCATGGTGCCCACCAATTCCGGTGTTTGAGCGGAGCGGGGCAGGTCTAGTTGGGCAGCGAAACCTAGGTTGAGCTGGAGATTATCGTTTACAGCCCAATCCAGTTCGGTGCTGTAGAAGTTGGTCTTGTAATCGGCGGCGCGGCCAAAGGGTCCGCGGAAATACTCGTATTCCACAACCAGTACATCTTCCGAATTGAGGGGAAACCAGAGCGTTAAAATACCAAGCTCATAGTCGAGGGAGTAGTCTTTGTCCTTAACCAGAAGGACATCGTTGAGCAGGACGCGCTCGCTCCCTTCCACCAAGCCGATGCCCAGGTTGAAGCTGCCCATGGTGAGTTCGTGCTGATAGGTTATCTCCATGCCGCTGTAAAGGTCGAAAAAATGGGCTGGGAACTGAAAATCAACAATGCCTTGGTCATAATCAACCAGGAAGGGCAGGGAAAGTTCGTTCTCCACCGGTACAAAGGTAGATCCTTTACGGACCTTGATGTCCAGCGAGCCTGGTATGATTCTGCTTTGGCCCAGATGATACAGCCTTCTTTGTAGATAGGAGTCTGCTTTGGCGTCAAGGACGCTGTAACCTGTTTCTCCCTCCACACCGGCCGTGATGGAGACGTGTCTTGTAATCAAATCCTGGAGAAAGGCCTTTTCTGCCTCTGAGCCCACAACAAAAGGATATTTCTTTTGTTCATCCCCAATTAGGCCATGTTCTAGGTTGTAAGTTCGGATCAGTGCTTGGATTTGGCTGCGGATTAGGTCCCCGCTGCCCATTTTCAGTGCCAAGAATTCCCCGCTCAAGGAAACGCCCACATATTGTCCCGCTGTGAGGGGTAGTGTTTGCCCCGCTTCCAGAGGGAGATAGTCCAGGTTCCAAAGTTCCAGTGTCTCCAATAGGGTCCTACCTTCAGGGGTTGGTTGATCCTCATACCGGAACGATACTGCCATGAAGTCTGGGTCAAAGGTATCGGTTAGGATGTAATACTCCATACCGTCGAGGGAGGCAGTGAACCCCTGGGAAGTGGGCGATGGGCCGTAGGGTGCATCCAGTTCGTAGCGAATCGTCTCCTGGGCGCTGCTTCCCTTAAACGTCTTTTTGGCGGCTACCCCTTGCACGCGTCCCGCAACTAGGGTGATGTTCGCCTTGGGATAAAGGGTGCTTATTGTCAATCCCCGCAACCGGTCTGAGAAGGCGAGGTAGGGGTTGGTCGCTTTGTAACCTATCCCACCATATTTCCCCCGGACTTTTTCCCCCTCTAACCTCAATTCCACCATCTGCAAATTGCCATCCCTGCGGTTGTCCAAATTGACGGCTGCCGTAAAACCGGGTGCGATCTGTCCTTCCACATCGAGGGTCAGAAGCTGCGTCAGGTCGGGGCTGCCGAGGGAGTAGCCGGTGCCTGTAAGGGCAGCCGTGTCACCCCTTGCGTATTTCAGCCTGAATTCGGCACTACCAGTAATGCGCAGGGCAGGTTCATCCATTTCCTTCGCCCAAGCCGGCACCAGCCAGGCGAGGCAGAGCAAAATGGCTGTTAGCCACAACATTACTACCCCTTTTTGTAGTCCTTTCATTTTATCCACCCCTTCGGCCAAATTGGCATAATGTTAGTTTTTCCCGTAAATGTAAAATTTATCAAGTAAGGAAGGCAGGCACAATTTCTTTTGTATAACCCAGATAGCCGTATGAAATTAACTGGGACGCCAACCCGCCTAACCGTTTGTAAAGCGGGTACTCGGGATATCCTTCTTTATCTTCATTGAAATCTGGGATTTGTGCGTCCCAATTAAGGATCACGCGGATGGGGGTGGTAAATGGATAGAGGTTAAACTTAGGACAGCGGTTTGCAGAAAGCGGGCAATCCGCTGAATTTGTAAATCCGTCTAGGAGTTGTATGTATATGGCCAGTCTTTTTCAAAGGAGGGCAAGTAGTTTATGTTATTGAGACAAAAGAAGTTAGCGATTACCGCCTTAGCCCTAATCGTTATCGTCCTTGTAGCGGTGACGGGCTATGCCGCACCCCGAGGCGGCTGGCAGGGGGGAGAGGATTACTATCACCCCCAGCGGGTAATAGTGCGCTTTGCCGATGTTGTTACACCGGCAGAGGCGGTAGCCAGCATGGAGCAGCTGGGATACTCTGTATTAAATGTGGCTTCCTTTCAGCCCACCAGAGCGTTTCCCAGCGGCCTAAGACTCGGCATTATAGAGCTGCCGGAGAAGACGAGTGTGGATCAGTCCATAGTCCAGCTCCAGTCTCTGCCGGGTATCCTCTATGCAGAAAGGGACTACATCCGCTACAAATACGATGTACCCCAAAGCATACCCCTGTTCCCCAACGACACTTACTTCGATCGGATGTGGGGGCTGCACAATGAAGGGGTAACGGACATTGACCCGGAGATGCTGGGCATTCCGGTGGACGATGCGGACATTGACGCTCCGGAAGCCTGGGCCATGCATACCGGTTCAGGCGAAGTGGTTGTAGCGGTTATTGACACCGGCATTTACATCGATCATCCGGACTTGGCCGATCACATCTGGATCAACGAGGCCGAGATGGGCGGGACGCCCGGTGTTGACGATGACGGCAACGGCTACATCGACGACTTTTGGGGCTGGAACTTCCATAACGGCAGCAACCAGGTCTTTGACCCCACCGACCGAGACCGCTATGGGTACCTCAATGATGAACACGGAACCCACGTTGCGGGCACAATTGGTGCGCTGAGCGACAACGGAATGGGTGTAGCCGGGATTAACTGGGACATCCAGATCATCGCCTTGAAGTTCATCGGCGGTGATGGAGGTTACACCAGCGACGCCATTTTGGCCCTTCAATACGCGGCTGAAAAGGGGGCAAAGGTAATCAACTGCAGCTGGGGCGGCGGCGGATACAACCAAAGCCTCAGGGATACAATTGAAGCCACAGGCGCCGTTGTGGTCTGTGCAGCAGGTAACACTGGGGACAACACGGACATAGACCCCCATTACCCTGCCAGCTACGACGCTCCCAACATTATTTCGGTAGCGGCCATGATGCAGAATGAAGAGCCTGTGAATTACCCAGGCTGGTGGAGCACCTGCTGGGGACCGGAAACAGTGGATCTGTATGCACCCGGTGGTTACATTCTGTCCACCATTCCACCCGATCCGGTACCGGTTGAGCCCACTGCGGTCTACGCCTATTTCTACGGCACTTCCATGGCTTCGCCGCACGTGGCCGGCTCGGCAGCGCTTCTCCATTCGTTGAGACCCAATCTGCCGTTGTACCGGACAGCGGAAATGGATCCCAATGAGCTCACGATCAGGGATGCCATCCTACGCTCGGTAGATGTTAAGCCAATCTATCAAGGTACTGTGAGCACCGGCGGCAGGCTCAATCTGGCCAATGCCATGATGCAGATTGTTGGACCGGTAATCACCTCCATCAATGCGGAACCAAGTTTCGGTCCGCCTCCCTTGGAAGTGGCTTTCACTGCCGCGGCTACGACAGCAGCGGGTGAAATCGTGGATTATTGGTGGGACTTCGGTGACGGTAGCGATCCGGTACACGAGTTTGAGACGGTTCATATTTACGAGGAGCTGGGCGATTACAACGCCACATTCCACGTTGTCGACGAAGAGGGCGTTGAAGCGACAGCTTCCATCACCATCCGGGTCTTTTATCCGCCTGAAATTGAGGTGGATCCGACCGAAATCCACACTTGGCTCCAATGGGGCGAAACTGAAGACTACACCATTGAGATCCAAAACGTCGGCTTAGGTGAACTGACCTATACAGCAGCAGTTCAACTGGTTGGCAGGATGGATACTTCCGGAAGGGTTACTCCGCTGGGTTCGGGTGGGCCCGATGAGTACGGGTATTTCTGGTGGGACAGCGACGAGCCGGGAGTGGCCCTGCCCGAGTGGGAAGACATTAGTGAAATCGGAACGAGGCTCATCCTAGGCGGAGATGACAGCTCCGTTGTGGATCTCCCCTTTGAGTTCCCATTTTACGGGGATTTGAAAAACTCGGTCCGCATTTCTTCCAATGGTTATTTGACCTTTGGCGACACAGGTACCACCTGGAGCCCCCATCCCATTCCCGATACTAGGGAGCCCAACGCTCTGATCGCTCCCTTCTGGTGTGACCTGGAGCCGCAAAATGATAACGGCAGGGTGTTCTACTACGGTGATGGGGAGAAATTCGTGGTGCAGTACCAGAATGTACCCCGCTATTCCCACGGTGGAGCGTACACCTTCCAGGTCATTTTGGAACCTAGTGGTTTGATCACTTACCGCTACGAACAGATGCTGGGAGGCTGGGCGAACGACGCTTCTGTGGGCATTGAGAATGCAGACGGAACAATCGGTCTGCAACTGGCCTACAAGGAGGACTACGTCCATGATGACATGGCTGTCTTCTTTGTGCCTGGCTGGCTCATCCTTGACAAGTATGGAGGAGTAGTTGCTCCCCAAGACTCAGATCTGTTAACAGCAACCTTTGCGGCCCACAACCTGTCCCAGGGAACCTGGCAGGCAACAATTAAGATCATGAGCAATGATCCGGCCAACCCTGTGGTAGATGTGGAAACATTTATGTTCGCAAAGTCAATCATTCCACCCACGATCCGCTCCATTTCAGCTGATCCGTGGGCAGGCAGTGCACCTCTCACCGTCAACTTCAGCGCTGACGTCTACGATGTGGATGGTGAAATCGTTGAAGTGGTGTGGGACTTCGGTGACGGCAGCCCCCTGGTAAGGGACACGCTGGCACCCATTTACACCTACACGGTAGAGGGAGAATACACCGCCACTTTAACTATTACAGACGACGATGGCCTAACTGCTGAAGCAAGTGTCCAAATTGTGGTGCAGGATCTGCCTGAGGTGTCGGTAGAGCCCACCTCGATCCGGCGTGCACTGAGGGCACATCGGGAAGAGTGGGCAGTTGTTACCGTTACCAATGTGGGTGAAGCCGCGCTGGAGATGGAGATAGAAGCGGTTACGACCGGTGACTTCGCTGACGCGGTTCAACCGCTGGCAGCAGGTGGACCGGATGGCTTTGGCTATCTCTGGGTAGATTCGAATCAGCCTGGCGGGCCTACCTTTGAGTGGGTAGAGATCAGCGAGATCGGCACAAGACTGCCCCTCTCCGGTGATGATTCGTTGGTTATGGATCTTCCCTTTGAATTCCCCTTCTACGGGGATCTGAAAACAGAGATCCGGATCTGCTCCGACGGATACCTCACCTTCGGTACCAGGGGCAATGTTTGGCAGAACTCGTTCATTCCCAACGCTGCAGATCCCAATGATCTGTTGGCGGTTTACTGGGATGACTTGAATCCGCCTTATGCACCTGCCACCGGCGGCGTCTTCTATTACTACGATGAGGCCAACGAACGCTTTATCGTGGAATGGAAAGAACTGCCCCGTTACTACCAGAACGGATCCTATACATTCCAAGCGATGCTCTATGCCGATGGCACCATCGTTTATCAGTACAAGGATATGGAGTTTACCCCGGGCTATATAAACCAAGGAACGATCGGTATTGAAAACGCAGACGGCAGCGATGGCTTAGAAGTTCTTTACAACCAAGCAGGTTATGTGCATGATGGTTTGGCAATTCAGTTCAACCTCTTCACCTGGCTTACTGTAGAACCCTCTACCTTGGTTCTGGAGCCGGGCGAGAGTGCCGCTGTGAACGTTAGGATCAACCTGGGCGAGATCGGCACAGGTGAACTGGAAGGCGCTATCGTCATGAACACCAATGACATCCGCACCCCCCGCACCATAGTGCCGGTACAGGTAGAAGTCCTGCCCAACGCGGCCCCTGTGATCACAGCNNGATAAATGGTGGGATTTCGGCGACGGCAGCGATCCAGTCCACGCCTTTACGGCTGAGCATACCTATGCCAGGGAAGGGGAGTTTGTGGCTGTCTTTACGGTAGTTGACAACGACGGCTACCAAGCTTCCGCACAGGTGAATGTGACGGTACGGGAGCCCGCCTCTGCCCAGTGGCAGCCGAAACAGCTCGACTTCGCCTTAGGACAGGGTCAAACTGCGCAGGATACAATCATCCTCAGCAACGTGGGCACCGGTACACTTCTCTTTGGCATGGGCGAAACGGCCAGCCAGGTACCTCTGCTGGAGAGGATTGTTCAGCCAGCAGACGTGAAAGACCCCAACGCCAAGACCGCTGTTGGATTGTACGAAGCGAACCTAAATCCGGAAAGATCCGCATGGCTGCCCGATGATGTAGGTTCGGTCCTTGACAGCTGGTATGTGTCTTCTCCCGTCAACGATGTGTGGGGTGTAGGTACCATCTTGACCAGTAATGAGTTGGTCCTGGGCGATGTTGTGGTCGATCCCACCGTGGACTATGTGGTGACCGCAGACGGTACGTACACCGGCAGATCTTGGGTTGCCAACTTCGGCGGCTCCTGGTCCGGTGATATGGCCTTTGACGGCAGCCATATTTGGCAGGTAAATGTGGGCGGCGATAACGCAATCTACAAGATTGACCCGGCAACAGGTACTGTTGTTGGCTCCATCAGCGGTTCGCCTTGGACTTCCATCTCCCAGAGGGGTCTTGCCTACAACGCCAACGACGACACGTTCTACATCGGTGGCTGGAACGAAGACATTATCTACAAAATCAAGGGTGAAAGCTGGGATAACCCCGGTCAGGTAATCGAATCCTGGGATATGCCAGTGAGCATTGCAGGCCTGGCCTACCACCCCAAGGCTGACGTACTCGTTGTGACCAACAACGCATCACCGGATATGATCTACTTCGTAGATGCCACTTCCCACGCTGTACTGGCCCAATTCCCCCATCCTGCCGGTGGTGAATACATGGGTGTCGGCTGTGAGTTCGATCGGGACGGCAACCTGTGGGTCTCCGGATGGGGCGAAGGCAGGATGTATCTGCTCGAAACGGGCCTTGGTGCCATCGGCAGTGACTGGCTCAGTTGGGAACCCATGGAGGGTGAAATTCCGGCCGGCGGTTCTGAACTGATTAAGGTTACAATCGATGCTGCCGAGCTTGGTGCCGGTGTTTACACAGGCAGTGTGGTGCTGGCCACCAATGACTTTGAAAACCCGTTAATTATCATTCCCGTCACAGCCACCATTGCGGCTGGACCGGAAATAATCGAGGTAAGTGCAGCACCGAACTTCGGTGAGCCTCCCCTCGAAGTTGCCTTCCTGGCTGAGTACATTGCAGGCGACGCAGCAATTATCGCAAGTGGCTGGGACTTCGGTGACGGCAGTTTCTCCTCTGAAGCGAATACAACCCATGTCTACACCGCACCCGGCGTCTATACAGCAACCTTCTCGGTAGAGGACGCAAACGGCAGCACAGCTGAAATGAGTGTTGAGATAGAAGTGAAATGGCTGCCCAAAGCAACCATTGAACCCAGCGTAATCGAGGTTACACTACCCATTACGGGCAAGACCACGAAAACGGTTGTGCTCGGTAACGAGGATGGTAATGCAGCTCTCGATTTCGAAGTGAAAGTGTCCAGCGGGTCTGCTCCCCTGGTAGTACTGCCCAAACGCATCGGTACAGTCTCTGATGGGCTGGCATCCAATGCCCAGGGATTGTACGCAGCGGTTGATCCAGAGCTTGTGGCCCAGCTAAAAGCTGCGGTTGAACCCAATGCGGTAGGTGACGTGCTTGCAGCTTGGGAAGTACCTCTGGAAATTGACACACCCTGGGGTGTAGGTTTCGATACGGAGCAGATCTGGATTTCCGATCCGGCCATGGTGAACGACCATCTGATCACCACCTCGGGTAGCCATACAGGTACAGTCTTTGCTACGCCGTGGGCAGGGGCATGGCCCGGTGACATGGCGTATGACTCCAACCGCAACCTGATGTGGCAGGTCAATGTTGGCGGCGACAACGGCATTTACGCCCTGGATGTGGAGACAGGACAGGTGGTTATGTCCATTACCACCGGCCCCTGGACTTCCGTATCCCAGCGAGGCTTGGCCTACGACGCAGCCACCGACACCTTCTTCGTGGGCGGTTGGAATGAAGACATCATCTACCACATCTACGGACCGAGTCATTCCAACCCAGGTGCGGTAATTCAAGCTTACTCTCTGCCAGTGGGCATCGCAGGCTTGGCCTGGCATCCCGCCGGTATGCTGTGGGTGAGCAGTAACGCTGCACCCGACATGATCTACGGTTTGGATCTGGAGGCACTGGAAATTGTCTATCAGTTCCCCCATCCGGCTGGTATGGATTACAGCGGAGCTGGCTTGACAGTTCACCGGGATGGCAACCTGTGGGCCTCTTCCATGAAAGACTTCATGATGTACTTGGTAAGTACCGAGATGCCCTTGGCCCAAGGAATTGAAGTGAATCCGAATAGGGGCACCATTGCAGCGGGCGAAACGGCTGAACTGGAGATCAGCATCGACGCAGCTGAGCTGGGCAAACCGGGCGAAGTGGTTAAGCAGCATCTGGCCATTAAGACCAACGATCCTTACAACGCCTATCTCTATGTCGACTTGATCGTCAACATCGAGCCCGGTCCGTCCATTACAGAGATCACGCCAGAGTCCCAGATTGGTGAACCGCCTCTGAACGTAACCTTTGCAGCTGCGGTTGAAGCAGGGGCAGCTGAAATTACCGATTTCTGGTGGGATTTCGGTGATGGCAGCGAGCAGGTCCATGCCCTTGAAGCTGAGCACACCTACGTTGAGGTGGGCGAGTACACAGCCGTCTTTACGGTAGTGGATGCCAATGGGGTTGTGGTTACCGCAGAGGTAGACGTGACAGTGAAATGGCTGCCTGTACTGGGCATTTATCCTGAAGCGTTCGAAAAAACAATTCAAGTAGGCGAAGTTAAGCAGGACTACCTGACGGTAAGCAATATGGGTGCTGCACCCATGGACTTCCTGATTACGGTAGCTCCCAGCTTTGCTGAAAGTCCGGAGTGGCTTGAGTATCGCGATTCCGAACCGGTCAAAGGCGACTACGCCTCCGAGCCCAAAGGCTACGCCGGGGCAGGGTCAGGCGGTCCCGATCAGTTTGGTTACATCTGGATGGACAGCAAAGATGACTTCGGACCCAGTTTTGACTGGGTAGAAATCAGCGAGGTAGGTACAAAACTGTACTTGTCTGACGAGTCTGTAGTCGATGTGGCACTGCCCTTTGCCTTCCCGTTCTACGGTGAGTTCAAGACCAAGGTGGGCATTGGCTCCAACGGCTACCTCACCTTTGGAAACTGGACCGGTTCCGTTTGGACCAATACACCCATACCGGAGCCCAGTGAACCAAATGACCTGTTGGCAGTGTTCTGGGATGACTTGGATCCTAGTTCCAATGGGGATGTGTACTTCTACAACGACCAAGAAGCTAACCGCTTCATCGTAGAGTACAAGGGAGTCTCCAAATGGCTGGGTTCTGAATCCTACAGCTTCCAGGTAATTCTCTATCCCGATGGCACCATCGTCTACCAGTATCTGACGATGAACGGTGATCTGAACAGTGCCACAGTGGGTATTGAAAACGCCCGGGGTACGGACGGCCTGCAGGTAGTATACAACGCACCTTACATCGAAGATGGCCTTGCCATTCACTTCAGTCCGGTTGGCTCACTCTTGAATGTAAATCCGGCAGCGGGCATGCTCGTAGAGGGAGGATCGCAGGATGTGGTCGTTACGTTCGGTTCTGAACAGGCTGCGTACGGCCAGTATCTGCTCAACCTCTATGTAGCGGCCAACGATCCATTCCGGCCCTTTGCCCAGATCCCGGTTGCGCTCACCGTCAACGCTGCACCGCAGGTGGAAATTACAGCACCTGTGGGCGGAGCCGAACTCAATGGCTTGATCGAGATTACCTGGGTAACTGCAGATCCCGATCACGAGGCAGAAGAACTGGTAATTGATCTGGCTTGGAGCAGAGACGGGGAAGAGTGGCACGAAATCGCAGCTGGCTTGGCCAACACCGGTTCCTTTGAGTGGAACTGCAATGCAGTGGGTGAAGCAGGCGATACCTTCCGCCTCAAAGCGAGGGTAACGGATCCAGCCGGCGCCTACCATGAGTTTGTCACAGCAGAGTTCACGATCATCAACAACGCACCCACCGCTAAATTCAGCTTCACTCCTTCACCTGCCACCAGGTGGGATACGGTGAAGTTTGTCGACGAATCCACTGATGATGGCTGGATTGCCGTCTGGGCTTGGGACTTCGGCGATGGAACGGTGAGCAGTGAGCAGAATCCCGAGCACATCTTCGCAGAACTGGGTGAATTTGAAGTTAAGCTCGTGGTCACTGACAACGGAGGCTTGACTGCAGAGACTGTCCGTACCGTCGCAGTAGTCAATGCACCGCCAATTGCCAAATTCAGCTTCAGCCCAGCGGAACCGGGCGTTGGGGAAACAATCAGCTTTGTCAACGAATCCAGGGATGACGGTGAGATCACAGCCTGCTTCTGGGAGTTTGGCGACGATACTACCAGCAGCGAATGGAGTCCGCAGCACAGCTACAGCGCCCCCGGCGTTTACACAGTGAAGCTGACAGTAATTGATGAAAACGGCACAGCCGCCCAGACAGAACAGGAGATCGAAGTGATCTACGTCAATCTGCCGCCTACGGTGGAAGTTATTAAACCGCTGGCAGGCGATGTATTGACGGGCAAGGAGATTGTGCAGTGGATTGCAGTGGACCCGGACGATGAAGCAGAAAGTCTCAAGATCACACTACAATACAAAGGGGCAGACAGCGATGAATGGCAGCTCATTGCCACCAACCTGGCCAACACCGGGGAATACCTCTGGGATAGTTCCCAGGTGCCCCAGGGCGGTAGGTATCAGCTGCAGGTAACCGCTGCTGACCCGGACGGCGCCACCGGCTCTGCCACCAGCCTGGAGTTCGTTGTGGCTAAGCTGAGCCGCACAGTAGTGGCTGCACCCAACCCAACATCAGCTGCAGTTACTTTCTACTACGATCTGCCCGAAGACGGGACACTGTACGTCTACACCGTTGCCGGTAAGCTGGTCTACACAGCAGAGCTGGCGGCAGCACTCAATGCCCACGACTGGAACCTCGAAGCAAACGGCAGGCCGTTAGCTAACGGCATCTACCTCTACTTCGTGGTCAGCGGAGGCGAGCGTTCCGAACTGGGACGGCTTGTGGTGAATAGGTAAAAACAACGGGCCGCATGGGCTGTCGTAGGGCAGCCCATGCTTCCCCCATCTTGGCTGAAATGGATACGCACACGCAAACATTTAGGAGGGGAAAAGAATGGCAATCAGAAAACATGTGCTTGCGCTGACCCTGCTTCTGGTCGTACTCCTTGCGGCAAATGCTGCAGCCAATGGCGGCAGCGGTTACACGGCGGAAATAATGGGGCTTGGCATGGGAGCGCGGGCGCTTGGCATGGGCGGAGCCCATATCGCGGTGGCAGAAGATGCTTCCGTTATATACTACAACCCGGCTGGCTTGGGGCAGATTGACCGCTTCAGCCTGGTATCGCTTTACACCAATCAGTACGGGGCGCTCAACTTCTTGACGCTGGGAGCAGCCTACCAGAACTTTGGTGCAGGCATGCTGCGCCTCAGCGCGTCAGGTATAGAAGAAACCGGTGAATACGGTGATGAGATCGGCACCTTTAGTGTGGCTGAGACTGCCCTTCTGCTTGGCTACGGTCGGACAATTACAGATGGTTTGAGTCTAGGCGGCAGTTTTAAGTATTACGGCCAGGATCTGCCCGAAAACAAGGGCCGTGGTTTTACCGCGGACTTGGGCATTCTGTACACTCTACCGGAAGGTAAGGGTTCTGTGGGCTTTGTGGGTAGAAACCTCTTTGGCAAGGTAAAATACTCCAGTGAAGCGGAGGCGGAATTCAACCGCTCCTTCGGTCTGGGGTTGGCCTATAGGCCCATGGACGAACTGCTCCTGGCAGCGGACGCAGTGATAGAGCAAGACTTCAGTGCTAGATTTGGGGCAGAATACACATTGAGGAGCGGTATTGCCCTGAGGGCAGGGGCCGCTTTGGGCGATGACACATCCCTTACTCTGGGAGCGGGCTTTGCCGTTTCCGATTTCAAGATCGATTACGCCTATCAGTACAACAGGGTACTGCCCGACTCACACAGATTGTCCTTACGCCTTGAGTTCTAACAATGCGTAAGANNGGTAAGGGGGTATGCACAATGACTAAGATTTCGATTATCGGTGCCGGTAGTATGTTCACCCGGCACATAGTAGGTGATATACTGCAGATTCCCGGCCTGGAGGACGGAGTTATCGCCCTGGTGGATATCGACGGGGAGCGCCTTGGTTTAGCCAAAGAGCTGGTAGAAATGGTAATGACCAAACTGGGCAAGAACTGGGAAGTGATTGCCTCCACCGACCGGCGGGAAGTTATTGCTGGTTCGGATTTTATCATCAACCAAATTGAAGTGCACGGCTTGGAAACGGTGAAGATGGAGTACGAAATTCCGCTCAAATACGGTGTGAAGCAGTGCATTGGGGACACGGTTGGGCCGGGCGGTCTTTTTAAAACGCTGCGCACCCTACCCGCTTGGGTTGACATTTTGCGCGATGTGGAAGAGCTTGCCCCGGACAGCGTCATCCTTAACTACACCAACCCCATGTCCGCCCTTACACTGGCCACAGTCCGCCTGAGCGAGCTGCCCATTGTTGGCCTCTGCCATTCGGTTCAGGGTACCAGCCGCCAGATCGCAGGCTACTTAGACGTGCCCTATGAAGAGCTGAAGTGGGACTGCGCTGGAATCAACCACATGGCTTGGTTTACCACGCTAGAGTACAAGGGTGAGGATATGTATCCGCGGCTGCGGGAAAGGGCAGAGGATCCGGAAATATTGGCTCAGGATCCGGTCCGCTTCGATGCCATGAAATACCTAGGTTATTTCGTGACCGAATCGAGCGGCCATTTCTCCGAATATATACCCTATTACCGCAAAAGACAGGAACTGATTGATCTGCACTGTGGTGGCGGCTACACCGGGGAAACAGGCTTTTACGCCAATAACTGGCCCACCTGGCGGGCAGATACGGACCGGGCCATTAGGGAATTGGTTGCGGGAGATAAGGAACTGGAAGTGGGCAGAAGCTATGAATACGCGGCTGTTATCATCGAAGCGATCCTGACCAACAAGCCCACCGTAATTTACGGCAATGTGCTGAATACGGGGTTAATCGAGAACCTACCCCAGGACGGCATTGTGGAAGTTGCCTGTTTAGTGGATCGCAATGGCATTAAACCAACCTATTTCGGCCGCCTGCCTACCCAGTTGGCCCTCCTGAACGCCACGAACATGGCCTTCTTTGATTTGGCAGTGGAAGCGTTCATCCAGCGGGATAGGGATCTTGCCCTGCAGGCTCTGATCGTGGATCCGCTCACAGCGGCGGTATGCTCCTTAAGTGAGATCAAGGCCATGTTTGACGAGCTGTACGAAGCGGAAAAGGATTATATCGTAGAGTTGAGATAACGGAGTAGGAGGGGGAGAAAATGCGCCTTACTATTCTCGGCAGCGGCTCTTCCCAGGGATGGCCTGGGGTGTTCTGCGGTTGTAAATTCTGTCAGCAAGCTCGCACACTGGGGGGAAAAGACATCCGCACCAGATCTGGGGCACTGCTGGGGGAAAAGCATAAAATCGATTTCCCTCCAGACTCCTTCGCCCAAGCCCTCCGCCAAAACCTGGATTGGTCTAAACTCGAGCACCTCTTTTTCACCCATGCCCACAGTGATCATTTCTACCCGGCGGAGATAAAAATGCGGAGGGATTCCTTTAATCGTCCCCCTGAGGGAAAGGAAGATCAGGGAGTTCTGTACATCTACGGCAGCGAGTCTGTATATCAAGGTTTAACTGCCGTCCTGCCCGACCTAAACGAGTTCGGTGTGGTTTTCCATGAACTGAAGCCATTTAAAGCAATAAAAGCGGGCACAGTAACGGCTGTGCCCCTCCTCGCCAATCATATGGCCGGTGATGCGTTTATCTACCTTTTCTCCCAGGGGGATAAAACCCTCCTCTACGCTTTAGATACCGGCTGGTTCCCCAAGGCAACATGGGATTTCCTTGCCTCCGGGCCCATTCTTAACTGCGTTGTACTGGACGCCACCTTTGGTCTCGGCCCAGGTGGCGGTGGGCACATGGGTGTGCCTGAAGTGATGGAAACGAAGGCCGAGCTGTCTAGACTGGGACTTCTGACAGACAGCTCTATAGTTATAGCTTCCCATTTTTCTCCCCACGGTGGGCTGAACCATGCTCAGTTGGAAGAACTGCTTAGTCCCCACGGCATTTCTCCCGCTTACGATGGGATGGTGACTGATATTTAGGCAAAAGAAAAAGGCCCGCGGGCCTTTTTTTAGTCCTTAGTCCTCTGTTCTAACTTCCTCCCAGAGCTGGAGGATGGTTTGGACTAAGTTGTCCACTTCATTAATTGCTTCCTTTACCTGTTTGGCAGCGGTACCGGACTGCTCAGAGAGACGACCAACTTCATCCGCTACAATTTGAAAGCCCCGGCCGTGTTCTCCTACCCGGGCCGATTCGATGGCTGCGTTAATGGAAACCATCTTGGTCTGGTTGGCGATATAGGTGATGCTGTTCACCAGTTCGCTGATCTTCCGCGGTACTTCCGAAAGCTCCAGGATCATCTTCTCAATCATGTTCTGCTGCTCCCGGATCTGCTGCTGGACTTCTTTATTCTTCAGGGCCAGTTCTTTCTCCACCGTAATGTCGTGGCCGAAACCGACCAAACCGATAATTCTCCCCGTTTCGTCCCTGAGGGGAATCTTGGAAGTGAGGAGCCAGCCTGGCTTGCCGCCTTCCGTTACAATCTGTTCTTCTCGGTCAATTACCGCTTCTCCATCCCGCAGTACCCTTAAATCATCCTGGTAAAATTGCTCTGCAATATGGCGGGGGAAGAAATCAAAGTCTGTCTTGCCCAAAAGTTCATCTTCGCTTTCTACACCAACGTTGCGGCAGTCTACCTTGTTGGCTAGGATCTTACGGCCATCACTATCCTTGGCGTAGATCCCGCTGGGGAGATTGTCAATAATGGTTCGAAGTAACAGACGAGTAAGCTTCAGTTCGTGCCGCAGGGCACTAAGTTCCTCATCTCTTTCCGTGTTGTCTACTTGGCTTATGTAATCCATCTTTACACCCACCCCCTGAATATGGTCAGCATAATGGCGCGAAGAAACAGAGTTCCATATCTCTCCTTCGCTAACATTGTTTAAATTCCTTTAAGAAAGACCAAAACAGATCCCTATGTTCACAATTATACCACAGCTAAAGGTACAGTTAAATGTTTCCATGTTAATACAATTGTTTCATCGGTGTTGACAGACGTTAAAAAGTATCGTAGCATGGTAGTATACTAAAATGGTTTATGGGGGTGGGGGACAAAGGCGCCTGAATAGCTGCTTACTCACACTAGTTGTCGGTTCTGAGAAAGATGGAAGATATCCGCTCAGGAGGGAAAAAGATAATGAAAAAATTCATGCCATTCTTAACGCTCTTTGTACTTCTAGCGTTATCCGTAAGTGTTATGGCCCAAGAAAAAGTTGAACTTAGGGTCTCATGGTGGGGTGCTGAAACGAGACACCGCGCAACCCTTGAAGCCATTGAATTGTACGAGCAGTTGAACCCCCATGTAACAATCATCCCTGAATATGCTGGTTTTGAAGGTTACCAGAATAAACTGCTGTCCCAGGTGTTAGCGGGCAATGCCCCTGACGTTTTCACCTCGATCATGGAATGGTATCCGGATCTGTTGGCTGCCGACGCAATGGTAGACCTGACCGGCATGATCGACGTGAGCGGCCACAATCCCCAGTATGTTGAGGCCTGCTCCTACGACGGCAGAATGTACGGTGTAAACCTGTCTGTTAACGCTATGGTTATGATCGAGAACACCACCCTCTTGGAAGAGCTCGGTGTTGAACCCCTCGAGGCTCCCTATACATGGGAAGACATGGTAGCAAAATGGCAGGAAGTCTATGAGAAATCTGGCGGCCGGGTCTACGGTGCAGCGGACTTCACCGCAACACCCGAAGGCATGGGCTTCAGCATTCTCGGCTACTACGGCTATTCCAAACTCGGTTACACCACTCCGTTCCCGTTTGACGACGAGAAATTTACCATTCAGAAAGCAGACATTCAAGACTTCTTCCAGTTCTTTGATGATATGAGGAAGACAAATGCTGTTGCTCCCGTTGGCATTTCTGCTATGAACGACTTTTCTGCCAACTCCCTGCTCCTGCAGCGGATGACAGCCTATGAAATCAACTACGCAGGAACCTACGAAAGATATCAGGATCAGACTACCGACGTGCTTGTGCCCAAACCCATGCCTGTTGGTCAGGACGGCCGCGGTGGCGACTTGGCCAGACCCGGTCTAATCTTCAACGTAGCAAAGACATCCAAACACATTGAAGAAGCAGCGAAATTCATCGACTGGTTCACAAACAGCCCAGAAGCAGCAAGAATCCTGAAGATGTCCCGCGGCGTTCTGCCCACAGAGTCCCAGAGGGGCGCTTTGAGTGAAGCAGACCTAAGCCCAGTTGATATCAAAGTGAATGAAGTAATCGACGAAATTATGCAGAGAGAGTTCCTCTTGGCCTATGTTGGCCCCGCCGGCAACCACGAGATTTCCGCAGTTGTTCTGCCGGAACTCAGCCAGATGGTAGGCTTCGGCCAGATGACCGTTGAGGAAGCTGCAGAAGAATTCATGAAGGCTGTTCAATAGACACCGAGTACGCTTGTGTGGCCAGAGCCTTCCCTGACTCTGGCCACCTTTTTTCTGAAGCGAGGCTGCAGGGACAATTTTAAGTTTAAACATGCCTTAGAGAGGAAAGAAGGTTGACGAGATGGTGAACATGCTAAAAGACAGATTCGCACAGGGCAGTAGGGTGGGTAGAAACAACATGACCGCCTTTCTCTTCCTTGCACCATGGTTGATAGGCATCTTTGTGTTTACCCTGTGGCCGTTTATCACATCCTTCACCATGTCGCTGCAGGAGACCAATTTGTTTGTTTCAAAATGGGTGGGCTTGGAAAACTACAAACAGCTCTTGTCCGACCGGAGATTTATTAAATCGATCCAGGTGACATTGAAGTTTGTATTCCTTTCGGTGCCCTTGAAACTAGCCTTTGCTTTGTTTGTAGCGGTCATGCTGAAAGAACGCTTTAGGGGGGTAAACTTCTTCCGCAGTGCACTATATTTCCCCTCGCTCATTGGCGGAAGCGTAGCTGTTGCTGCCATGTGGACCCAGCTTTTTGGGCTGCGTGGTGTTATTAACGATGTAGTAGGAATCTTTGGCATCCGCCCACGCAGCTGGATTGCCGATCCATCAACGGCCTTATACACATTAGTCATACTAGCGGTTTGGCAGTTTGGTTCTTCCATGGTGATTTTTTTGTCCGGATTAAACAATATTCCCCAGTCATTATACGAAGCGGCGGAAATCGATGGTGCCAGCCGCCTGCGGAGGTTTTTCCACATCACTCTGCCAATGCTGTCGCCCATTATTCTGTTTAACTTAGTACTGCAAACAATTGGCGCCTTCCAGACGTTTACGCAGGCATTCATTATTACCAAAGGTGGTCCCCTCAATGAGACGCTGTTTATGGTCCTTTATATCTACAACAAAGCGTTTACTGCGTCCGAAATGGGTTACGCCAGTGCCCTCAGCTGGGTATTGCTCTTTATCATCCTTGCTTTCACCTTGTTGATTCTCAGGACGTCTAAGTACTGGGTCTACTATGAGGCGGAGTAAAGGCGGGAGGAGGAAAAACTATGACCAATCAACGGCATCGTATTCTCAAGTTCATATTCTTAATAGCCCTAACCTTGATTATGCTCTATCCGGTGATCTGGCTGTTTTTGGGCAGCGTTAAGGCTAACAACGAAATCTTCGCCGGCGGCCGGATCCTTCCGAGCGTATGGAAATGGGAGAACTATAAGGCCGGCTGGTACGCTCTGCCCAGGTTCACCTTTGGCACGTTCTTTATGAACACTTTTAAACTGGTTTTCTTTGTGGTGTTAGGTTCTATCGTCAGCACCACGCTGGCGGGATATGCCTTTGCCCGCTTGGACTTCCCCTTTAAGAACCTGCTGTTTACCGTACTCTTGGCAACACTGATGCTGCCAGAGCAGGTGCTTTTGGTGCCCAGGTATGTTTTGTTTTCCAAACTGGGCTGGGTGAATTCCTACAAGGCTCTGACCATTCCGGCCTTTTTTGGCCAATTCTCGGGCGGATTCTTTATCTACCTTATGACCCAGTTCATCAGGGGTATACCCCGTGAGCTGGACGAAGCGGCGGTTGTGGACGGCTGCGGTACGTTCAGGATTTTCTGGCATGTAATCCTGCCCAACTGCAAACCGGTTGTGTTCAGTGTAGGTCTCTTTGCCTTTATGTGGTCCTGGAACGACTTCCTCAACCAGCTGTTGTATATCAACGATGTGGGTAGATTCACCGTCTCCCTCGGCCTCAGGCTGTTCCTAGACAGCGCAGCGGCTGTAAGCTGGGGTTCCCTTTTTGCCATGTCCATTCTGACCCTGATTCCTGTCATCTTTGTCTTCTATGTGGGTCAAGAGTTCTTAGTGGATGGCATAGCCACTACTGGCCTCAAGGGATAATACCGAAGCATTTATCAACTCCTCCTACGTTAGTAGGGGGAGTTTTTTTGGGCAGGAAAAAGGGTTGAAATGTCAAAAAATACAAATAAAATCGTCAACCGTAAGGGGGTGTGTGTGGTGCCGCACGAACATGAAATCCGTTTGGCCGCCTTTAAATGGTTGGAGGAACAGACCGCCTTCGATGATGTGCTGCCCAGAACCCTTCTAGAAAAGGGCTTTACTTATCAGGGTCAGCGGGTTACCTTGATTGGGCCCCAGGGAATTTGGAAGCCTAAAGTGTTTAAATCCATACCCCTGTCCATCACAACCACCCCCAAAAGCGCCTATGGTGATCGCTTTCAGGATGGGTTTCTCCTCTACGCGTACCGGGGGACAGATCCTAGGCATCGGGACAATGTGGGTCTGAGTCTAGCCCGCGCCGGGCAGACTCCCCTCATCTATTTCCACGGGATTATGCCCGGTAAATATGTGGCGGCTTGGCCCGTTTACATTGTGGCCGAGGATCCCCGCTCTCTCTTTTTCTCAGTGGCAGTTGACGACAGGGTGATAAACTTCGCCCAGGACACTTACAGTGAGGTAGAAGATGATGCCCGCCGCCGCTACATCACATCGACCTTTAATGTACGCCTCCATCAGCGCTCTTTTCGGGTACGGGTGCTTGAAGCCTACCGCAACCAATGCGCGTTCTGCCGCCTCAGGCACGCGGAGCTGCTCGATGCCGCCCACATCATCCCAGATAGGGAGCTGGGTGGGGAGCCCCTCGTACCAAATGGCCTTTCGTTGTGTAAAATCCACCATGCCGCCTTTGACCGGCATTTTATCGGTGTCAGCCCCGATTACGAGATCTACGTCCACACAGACTTACTGCACGAACAGGACGGCCCCATGCTCCGCCATGGGATTCAGGAACTACACCGCACAAGACTGATCTTGCCAAAAGATCCACGCCAAGCACCGGACCGGGATCGCCTAGCTGTTCGCTTTGAGCAGTTCCTGCGTGCCATATGATCTTGTCAACGGAGATTAACCTCCCGGTTTCCAGGGAGGTTTTTTGGTGAGTAGAACGGGATAGAGTTGCCCTTATGGGGGAAAAGAAAGGGAGGTTTAGGCAGGATTTCCTTGGCGCAGACTGGAAAGAATTTAGGTGCGAGAAAGGGAAATGTTTACCTTCTCAGTAGTAGCTAAGGAGTGCAGTAGATGAAAGAAGGTATGGCAGCAGCGGAACTGCTTTTGAAACATCCCAGTTTCGTTGTTGATCGCTTTCAAACAGGCGATTTCAAGTTAGTGTTTGACGACGTTGTTGCAGATCTCTACGTGGAGGAAACGGCTCCGCCTGGAGTGGCTAGGGCGTTGGGCGATCTGCGCGAGGACATAAAGAGGGTTAGCGGTCGTCTTCCCGACGTTAAAAACTCTCTGGAGCAGCTGGGTAAGACGGCCGTGATTGTGGGTACACTTGGCCACAGCGCCGTGATTGACGGCCTGGTGGAGCAGGGTAGGCTCGATGTGGATGGTGTTTCCGGTAAGTGGGAGGCCTATGTCATTCAGGTTGTACCTGAACCCACTGAAAACGTAGAGTGCGCCCTTGTTATTGCGGGCAGCGATCGCCGGGGTACTGTTTACGGTATTTACGAGCTCTCACGGCAGATAGGTGTTTCACCCTGGTATTGGATGGCTGATGTAACCCCAGATAAGAAGGACGCTTTAGTTGTCACAAACGGCGTTTACAAACAGGGTGAGCCGTCCGTTAAGTACCGGGGCATCTTTTTGAATAATGAGGCCCCAAGCCTGTCCACCTGGGTTGAGAGGTTTGGCGGTTTCAACCATAAATTCTATGAGAAGATCTTTGAACTGATCCTGCGCCTCAGGGGCAACTTCCTTTGGCCTGCCATGTGGAGTCCCAAGAGTTTTTTCCGGGATGATCCCCTTAACCTGGAGCGGGCCTATGAGTACGGAGTTCTCATTGGCACTTCCCACCACGAGCCCATGATGAGATCTTGGGGCGAGTGGGGACGCTTTGGTAGTGGTGAGTGGAACTACAGCACCAACAAAGAGGGCCTGCTCCAATTCTGGGCCGACGGTATTGAACTGGCCAAGGACTACGAAGTTATTGTGACGGTGGGTATGCGGGGCGATGGGGATGAGCCCATGATGCACGACGGCACGGTGGAGGAAATGGTGGAGACGATGGAAGACATTATCTCCGAACAGCGCAGCATTTTGGCTGAGAAAATCAACCCCGATGCTACTAAAGTACCCCAGGCCTGGGCTTTGTACAAAGAGGTACAAGATTTGTACGAAGCGGGCCTTAATGTGCCTGACGATGTGACCATTCTCCTTGCCAACGACAACTTCGGCAACATCAGAATGCTTCCCCACGGGAAAGAGCGCAACCATCCCGGTGGCTTCGGTATGTACTACCACTTTGACTATGTTGGTGGACCAAAATCTTACCGCTGGGTCAATTCCACCCCCAACCCTAAGATTTGGGAGCAGATGAAGATGACCTACGATTACGGTGTGGATCGGATCTGGGTTGTGAACGTGGGTGATTTGAAGCTGCATGAAATAGCCACCGAGTTCTTCTTGGATATGGCTTATGATGTGGAACGTTGGAACCAGGACAATTTGGCCCAGTTTTCGGTGGAGTGGGCTAGGCGCGAGTTTGGGGATGAGTATGCCGCCGAGATCGCCCATATAACCGACTCATACCGCAAATTCACCGGTCGAAAAAAGTCGGAAGACACCTGGCCCAATACTTACAGCCTTTTAAATTACAAAGAAGCGGAAACGGTTCTGGCGGAATGGGAGGAGATCACCACTCGGGCCGAGGAGATTTACGAGCTGCTGCCTGAGGAAAAAAGGGATGCCTTTTATCAGCTGGTGCTCTATCCTACCAGGGCGAGCAAGAATGTTGCTAAGGTCAACATCTACGCCGGTTTGAATAACCTTTACGCCGAGCAGGGGAGAATAGCGGCCAATTTGTATGCCGATCTAGCGGAACAGGCCTTTGCGGAAGAGGCCCGGGACACGGAATATTACAATAATGAACTGGCAGGGGGCAAATGGCGCGGAGTAAACTCCAATCCCCACATGGGCCAAAAGGGCTGGCGCATGCCCCTGCAGAATAACATGCCGGAGGTAGTCAGGCTGCCAGAAACACCAGGCTCCCGTTTGGGTATTGCCCTTGAGGGAAGCAGGGAGGTTCTGAGTGAGGATAGTATTATCAAGTTTAGTGCCTTCAACAAAACCAGGCAGTTTATTGATGTTTTCAACTACAACGCTGATCCTTTTCAGGTATCTGTCACGGTAGATCAGCCTTGGATCAAAGTCTGTTTGGAAAAGGAATGGGTAGATCCTCAGACGCGGATTTGGCTGGAGCTAGCTTGGGAAGATGTGCCGGAGGGTGAACGGGTAACAGGTGAGATCACAGTCAACGGTGCCGGCGAAACGGTGACAATTCCGGTGGCAGCCCATAACCCACCCTTGTCCAGCTTCGGAGAACTGGAACCCATGACGTTTATGGAAAGTGATGGTTACATTTCCATCGAGGCGGAGCATTTTTCTTCCAATGCAGCAGTTGGAGAGTACAGCTGGGAGAAGATCGCTGGCTACGGCCGTACCCTTTCTTCCCTGGCCGTATTGCCCATGGGCGGGCCGGTACGTACGCCGCCTGAAGCGCCTTATCTGGAATACACTGTATACTTCACCACGTCCGGAACGGTTTCCGTAACCGCTTTCACTGCTCCCACCAACAACATCAATCGGGAGCGGGGGCTGTGCTACGGTATTGCCTTTGACAACCAGCCAGTCCAGATCGTGGATACTTTCCCCAAAGAAAACGACGCCTTTTACACCTCTCCCCTCTGGAGCAGGGGTGTGATGGAAAACATCAGGTATACTACAACGAAACATGTGCTGGAGGCGGGCGTGCACACACTCCGCTTTTACCAGGTGGATCCGGGGGTTGTACTTCAGAAGATCGTGATCGACACCGGGGGGCTGCGCCCAAGCTACTTGGGACCGCCTGAAAGCTATTATGTGGGCAGGGAAGACAGAGGTAAGGATAAGGACGGTTATCTACAGCTTTTAACTGCCTATGATCGGGCAAAAAAAGTGCTTGCAGCACAAGCTGAGTCAGGCCAGAAATCTAGCAAGGAGAAACTGACCAGCGTGAGACGGATTTTGGCAGATGCCGATGCGAAGCTGGCTGACCGGCTTACTGCCCTGGAGCTTCTGCGGGACATTTAAGTCGTGGGCAGCGGAGCGGTGATCTGGTATTATAGACTTGCAGGTGTTGAGGAATCATTTGGAAAGGATGGGGATGGATGGAGAATTCGAGGCTTACTGAGAGAAAGGAAGCGATTCTGGCCGGTGATACTGCCTTAGGGATTGAGCTTGGTTCCACTCGCATTAAGGCAGTGCTTATCGGCGTAGACGGCCAGCCCATTGCGGTGGGCGATTACGAGTGGGAGAATAAGCTGGTTGATAACATCTGGACTTATTCCCTGGAAGACATTTGGACTGGTGTACAGGGCAGTTACGCCGCCCTAAAGGAGCAGGTACAGGAAAAGTACGGTGTTACCCTCACCAAGATCGGCGCCATGGGCGTCAGTGCCATGATGCACGGTTATATGCCCTTCGATAAAGAGGGTAATCTGCTCGTTCCCTTCCGCACCTGGCGAAACACCATTACGCAGGAGGCATCCGGGGTGCTGAGCGAACTGTTCCAGTTCAACATTCCCCAGCGCTGGAGCATAGCCCACCTTTACCAAGCCATTTTAAACGGGGAAGAGCATGTGGCGGACATCGATTACTTAGTAACCCTAGCCGGCTATGTCCACTGGCAGCTCACGGGTGAAAGGGTCTTAGGTATTGGCGATGCTTCCGGTATGTTTCCCATCCGGAATGAGGATCATCAGTACGATCCGGATATGCTGGCGAAGTTTGAGGACCTGGTTGCCGACAAGTCTTTCCCCTGGCAGCTTGTGGATCTGCTGCCTGCCATCTTGGAAGCGGGGGATCCTGCTGGTACCTTGACTGAAGCGGGTGCAAAACTCTTGGATCCGTCTGGGGAGTTGGAGCCTGGCGTGCCTTTCTGTCCGCCTGAAGGAGACGCGGGTACGGGCATGGTTGCCACCAACAGCGTGGCTAAGCGAACCGGGAATGTCTCTGCCGGTACAAGCATTTTCGCCATGGTTGTTTTGGAGGACAGCCTGCGCTCGTTTTACGAGGCTGTGGATATTGTCACCACACCGTCAGGTGATCCGGTGGCCATGGTTCACTGCAACAACTTTACCTCGGATCTGAATGCTTGGGTTGGCCTGTTCCGGGAGTTCAGCGAACTGATCGGAGCGGAGCTTTCCATGGGTGATCTGTATTCGACCCTTTACAAACAGGCTCTCCTGGGCGACAAGGACTGCGGCGGACTTTTGGCCTACTGCTACCTGTCCGGGGAACATATAACCAACTTTGAAGAGGGACGGCCCCTGTTTACCAGGCTGCCCGACTCAAATTTCAACTTGGCCAACTTCATGCGGGTTAACCTGTTCACCAGTTTTGGTGCGCTCCGCATTGGTATGGACATTTTGATCCAAGAAGAAAAGGTGAAAATCGATAAACTCTTAGGCCACGGCGGCCTGTTTAAGACGGAAGAGGTGGGCCAGAGGATGATGGCTGCCGCTTTGAACACGCCCGTGTCGGTTATGGAGGATACGGCGAGCGAAGGTGGAGCCTGGGGTATTGCCCTCTTGGCCAATTACATGCTGCGGAAGGAAGAGGGCCAGTCTTTGGCAGATTACTTAACAGACCGGGTGTTTGCAGACAGTGCCGTGATTACCCTTGAGCCGCGGCAGGAAGATGTGGAGAGTTTCAACCTCTTCATGGAACGCCATGTGGCGGGCTTCCCCATTGAAAGGGCGGCCGTCGACTTTCTCAAGTCGTGAGCGAAGGGGGAATAGAGGACAAATGCTGAACAGCTTGAAAAAGGAAGTGCTTTTGGCCAACCAAGAGCTCCAGGCCAGAAATCTAGTCATTTACACCTGGGGCAATGTGAGTGGTATAGACCGGGAAATGGGCTTGGTGGTCATTAAACCCAGCGGGGTAGCCTATGATGATCTCACGGTGGATGATATGGTGGTTTTGGATTTGGAGGGGAATATAGTGGAAGGTAAGCTGCGTCCCTCGTCTGATACTGCCACCCACCTGGAACTGTACACGCAGTTTCCGGAGATAGGCGGAGTGGTGCACACCCACTCCCTCTGGGCGACAGTCTGGGCCCAGGCCTGTAGGGGCATTCCCTGCCGGGGGACGACCCATGCCGACTATTTTTACGGGGAAATACCCTGCACACGGCCGCTCACGCAAGAAGAAGTGGCTAGTGATTATGAACTGAACACAGGCAGGGTGATTGTGGAACGCTTTGCTGAGCTGGATTACCGGGAGGTTCCCGCTGTGTTGGTAGCGGAGCACGCACCCTTTGTTTGGGGTAAGGATGCCGCTGAAGCGGTGCACAACAGCGTAGTCCTGGAACAGGTGGCCCAGATGGCCTACCTTACCAGGGAACTGTCAGGTTCCGATGCACCCATTTCTGCACACGTGCTCGAAAAACACTATCTGCGAAAACACGGGCCCGGTGCATATTACGGACAATAGATAGGGGGTCTTTAATCGTGATTGATCTGAAAAAGATGCAGGTTTGGTTTGTAACGGGCAGCCAACATCTCTACGGTGATGATGCGCTGCGCCAAGTTGAAGAAAACTCGAAAAAAATCGTGGCCGCCCTCAATGAGGCGGAAGAGATTCCGGTTGAAGTGGTGCACAAACCTACCCTCACTTCACCCGACTCCATCCGCCAACTGATGACGGAGGCCAACACCGATGAAAACTGCATTGGGATTATCTCCTGGATGCACACCTTTTCACCGGCCAGGATGTGGATCGGCGGTTTGAACGTACTGCGCAAACCCCACCTCCATTTCCACACCCAGTTTGTCAGGGAGATTCCCTGGGCAGACATTGACATGGACTTCATGAACCTGAACCAATCGGCCCACGGTGGGCGGGAGTTCGGTTTTATCAACACCCGCATGCGCAAAAACAGAAAGGTAATCGTGGGTTACTGGCAGGACAAAGAAGTCTTAGAGGAAGTGGGAGCTTGGCTCCGCGTGGCTGCCGCTTGGCATGACAGCCAAGGTGCGAAAATCGCCCGCTTTGGCGACAACATGAGGCAGGTAGCGGTCACCGAAGGTGACAAGGTTGCTGCCCAGATTACGTTTGGCTATGAGGTAAATGGCTACGGACTAGGCGATTTAGTCGAGTACATCGATGCCGTTACTGCAAGCCAAATTGCAAGCTTAATTGAGGAATACGAGGCTGCTTACACGTTAACGGACGCGGTTAAGGCCGGTGGGGCCAAACGTGCTGCTTTGGAAGAGGCTGCCAAGATTGAACTTGGTATGCGCAGTTTCCTGAAGGAAGGCGGCTTCAAAGGCTTTACCACCAACTTTGAGAACCTAACAGGTCTCAGGCAGCTGCCCGGTCTGGCTGTGCAGCGGTTGATGAAAGATGGTTACGGTTTCGGTGCGGAAGGCGACTGGAAGACAGCGGCCCTACTTCGGGCTATGAAGGTAATGAACAGCGGTCTGCCCGGCGGCACTACGTTCATGGAAGACTATGTGTACAACCTTGATCCGGCTAGAAGCACTGTTTTAGGTGCCCATATGCTGGAAGTATGCGAAACGATCGCCGGTGAACAGCCTGTCCTGGACATTCAGCCCCTCGCCATCGGTGATAGGGAGGATCCGGCCCGCTTGATCTTTACTGGAAAGCCTGGCCCCGGTATTGTGGCCACCTTGGTTGATTTGGGCAACCGCTTCCGCATGATTGTCAATAAGATCGAGGCTGTAGAGCCTCCGGCAGACCTGCCTAAGCTGCCTGTGGCCCGCGTGCTCTGGGAGCCCCAGCCCGATCTTAAAACATCTGCCACCGCCTGGATCCTGGCCGGAGGAGCCCATCACTCCGTTTACAGTCAGGCACTAACCGAGTCCTTTGTTGAGGACTTCTGTGAAATAGCTGGTGTTGAGTACCTGCTCATTGACGAAAACACTACCATCAGCGAGTTCAAGAAAGAACTGAGGCTGAACGAAATATACTACAGCACCATGCCCAGACTCTAGAACTTGAAAATTCTGGATTGCTTAGGGGAGGCTGTCCACCAATTCGTCGGTGGATAGCCTCCNNTCAGTAAAACAAGTAAGGAATGTAAAGAAAAGAAGGAATATGCCAAGAAACGTAGTAATCTTATGCAGGGTGGCCGCGTCTGTTACCGCATTCACATTCCATGTAAACAAAGGCGCAACACTTTGTTGGCAGAGTTAAGGAGGAAGCAAATGTTCATTAGACAGTATCTCATCCCTCGCTTACTGCAGTATTTTTTGGTTATCTTTCTCGGTATAACCCTCGTGTTTTTCATCCCCCGGCTGGCACCCACCAACCCTGTTGAGAGAACAATTGCAGAAGTCAGATCAAGGGGTACCTACCTTGATCCGGCCCATATTCAGGCTATGGTGGATTCCCTGACTGAAATGTACGGACTGTCAGGATCCTGGTGGCAGCAGTACAAGGATTTCTGGGCTAGGCTGCTCCAGGGGGATTTCGGCCCATCCTTCTTCCAGTTCCCCACTCCTGTCATTGATCTGATCAAAACCGCTCTGCCCTGGACGGTTGGCCTGCTCTTTACTACGACCGTGCTATCCTGGTTGATTGGTAACGTGATTGGAGGTATGGCCGGTTATGCCCACAATAGGCGTTGGTCCAAGCTGTTGGATGCCCTCGCCATGTTCATTAGGCCCATACCTTATTACGTGTTTGCCCTCTCTCTATTGATTATCTTCGGTTACGTCTACCGGAAATTCCCCATTGCAGGTGGACGCAGCATAGGATCGACCCCTTCTTTTTCGCTCGCGTACATAAGAGACATTCTAAGGCATGCCTTTTTGCCCGCCCTATCAATGGTTGTGTTGGGGGCAGCTTCTTGGTTCCAAACTTCCCGCCTTCTTGTCCAAAACGTTAAATCAGAAGACTTCGTGCAGTACGCTGAGCTGGGCGGAATCACCGAGCGCAAGATCATGTTCAGGTATGTGATCCGCAACGCCATGCTGCCGCAGATTACAAACCTGGCCCTGTCCCTTGGACAGATTCTCAGCGGGGCCTTGATCACGGAAATTGTCTTTTCCTATCCTGGAGTTGGTCATCTCTTGTTCTCCGCCATCACAACGGGAGACTACAACTTGATTATGGGTATTATCACCCTTTCCATAGTTGCCATTACGACTTTGGTACTGCTTGTAGACCTCATCTATCCGCTGTTTGACCCCAGGATTAGATTCAAGTAATTTTAGAAAGGAAATGGCCATGGCAATAGGGAGCACATTAAAGGAACTTTTAAGAGACTACCGCTTTACCAGTGCATTTATTGTTTTAATATGTCTTTTGGGTTTAGCCGTCCTGTCGTTCTTTTCTCCGTATGATCCCACCATCTGGTACGCAGTGCCGAGGGATCAACGCCCATCTCAGCAGTACATTCTGGGCACCGATTCTCGGGGACAGGATATTTTCTGGCAGGCTACGTTTGCCATCCGCAACTCCCTGATCATTTCGCTCATTGCGGGAGTGTTCTCGCGGATTATTGCGGTTATTGTTGGCTTGGTAGCAGGTTATCGGGGCGGGACGACAGATAGGGTTTTGATGTTTATCAGCGATGGTTTTCTGGTCATCCCCCTTTTCTTGATTTTGGTAATGCTGGCCATGTTGATTCGGGAACGAATGAACATCTTTACAACCGGCTTGCTGCTCGCCGTTTTCGGCTGGGCCTGGGATGCCCGCCTCATTCGGGCCCAGATTTTGAGCCTGCGGGAGCGGGAGTTTACCAAAACGGCAATCTTGTCGGGAACGGGAACAATGGAGCTTGTTTTTAAGGAGTATCTGCCTTATATTACGCCGTTGGTCTTTTCCACCTTGATCAACAACATGTCCTGGGCCATCGGTATGGAAATGACCCTTTCCATTGTTGGCTTGACCAACATGGATATTCCCACTCTGGGTACTACCTTGAAATGGGCGCTCAATTACCATGCCCTTCTGCTCAAGCGCTGGAACTGGCTCCTAACCCCAGTAACACTCTCCATACTTCTTTTCATCGCGCTCTATTGGATGTCAGTGAGCATCAGTGAATATCTCGATCCACGTACACGGATGCAGAGAGTGGGAGGGGAATAATAATGGCACACAAAGAAGTGGTTCTGAGGACTAAGGATCTCAAGGCACATTATGTATTGGATGTACCAGGGGGCAAGAAGATCGTTAAGGCGGTAGACGGTGTTGACCTGGAAATCCGCCGGAACGAGATTTATGGAATTGCAGGCGAGAGCGGCTGCGGCAAAAGCACCCTGATGAAGACCCTTTATGGTTTGGTGAACAGACCCCTCCGGCTGATTAATGGATCCGTTTATTACAGCAAAGACGGCGGCGCATTTGATGTGTTTTCCCTGCGGAAACCGGAACTGCGCAGGCTGCGCTGGACGTATATGGCGTATGTTCCCCAGGGGGCAATGAGTATCTTCAACCCTGTTATAAAACTAAAGGACACTTACAGTGACTTCTTAGGCAGTCATCTTCGCGGTAAAACGGAAGATGAGATGTTTGCCATTGCCAAAGAGCACATTGATCAACTTGGTCTGCCCGTCAGTATTTTAGATGCCTATCCCCACCAGCTTTCGGGGGGCATGAGGCAGAGGGTGGCCATCGCCTTGGCAGCCCTTTTACGGCCAAGCGTTATCTTTGCCGACGAACCTACCACTGCCCTCGACGTGGTGGTTCAAAGGGGTGTTGTTCAGCTCCTGAAGGACATTCAGATGAGCCTGCATAACACCATAATCTTGGTAACCCATGATATGGGAATCCATGCTAACGTCGCAGACCGATTGGGGATTATGTACGCAGGAAAAATCATTGAAGAGGCAGCTACAGTCGAGATCTTTAAGAATCCGCTCCATCCCTACACCCAGTTCTTAATCGATTCGCTGCCCCAGTTCGGCGATACGGGTGAAAGGGCAAGCGCTCCTGGTCAGCCTCCATCCTTGGCGGACCTGCCAACTGGATGCGCGTTCCACCCCCGCTGTCCTAAAGCAATGCCAATCTGCAAAGTGGAGGCACCTGACATGACAGTTAAGGGTGAACACCGTGTGGCCTGCTGGTTATGGGATGAAGGGGGAGTTGCCTAACATGAAACCGATTCTTGAAGCGAAGGATCTGACCAAAGTCTTTTTCCGCGGCAGCCTTTTGGCAAGGGATAGGATTGTGGCTGTGGATAATGTTTCTTTCACCATGAACCGGGGCGAGATTTTCACCCTGGCCGGCGAAAGCGGCTGCGGCAAGACGACCGTGGCCAGGATGATACTGGGTTTCGAAGAGCCTACCTCTGGTGAGATTGTATATGAGAATGAACAGGAAAGAAAGGACAAGGAAAAGGTCTGGTTCAGCCAGCGCATCCAAGCAGTTTTCCAAAACCCCTTTGAGACCTTTAACCCACTGCGCAAAGTTGAGGGTTATCTCTTTGAGACGGTAAGGAATTACCAGTTGGCCCAGAACAGGGCGGACGCTGTGGAACTGATTGACCAAAAGCTAGCTGCCGTTGGACTCAGCTACCAAGAGGTGGAGGGACGTTATCCCAGTGAGTTTTCCGGAGGTCAGCTCCAGCGGATCTCAATTGCCCGCGCCCTTTTGATCGATCCGTCCCTGCTGATTGCCGACGAGCCGGTGTCAATGGTAGACGCTTCCATCCGTATGTCAATTGTTAACCTGTTTAGGCGGCTCAGGGATGAGCTTAATATGGGAATCTTGTATATTACCCATGACCTAGCCACAGCCTACTATTTGAGCGGGCAGATTGCCATTATGTTCCGGGGTAACATCATGGAGATGGGACCGGTCCAGGAGGTTCTGATGAATCCCCGCCATCCTTATACCCAACTTTTGCGGGAGTCCATTCCGGAGGCTGATCCGGATCGGAAATGGCAGGGCAGGATTTCCATTGCCGAAACGGAGCAGGAAGAATACCTGCGGCAGGGCTGCAAATTTGCGGGCCGCTGCCCTAAGGTTATGGAGATCTGTAAGAACCAAGTGCCTGACACGGTTCTTGTGGATGGTATTCATGTTAAGTGCCATCTTTATAAAGGTACTGCGAGTGAAGTAGAGGGGGTGAGGGCAAAACCGGTTTAGTCAGGTCTTTATTTGTGAAGCGAGTCTTGCAGGAAAATGAGACAAGAACACCATAAGGAGGTATAATGTAGTGAGAAGGACCAGTAAAGTCTTGTTGCTTTTGTGTCTGAGTATCCTTGTTGTCAGCTTTACTGCTTTTGCTGCAACCGGGTTGCCTAGGGATAAGACGCTCATCGTTAACCTGTTGACTGGGCGTATTGGAAACCCGGGTAACTACAATGCTTGGGTTGGCTGGCGTTCCAGCGACCAAGGCCTGCAGAACCTTGCTAACGAACCGCTTTGGTCCGTTGACTTCGCCACAGGTAACATCATCAATGGTTTGGCTGCTGGTGATCCCGTTTACAACGAGGACTTCACCAAGTTGACCATTCCCCTCCGGGAAGGCGTTGCCTGGGCTGACGGTGTACCCTTTACTGCAGATGACGTTGTCTTCACAGTAGAAACACTGATTGCCGAACCGGGCCTGAGCGGCCACCCGACCTTTGCAACAGCAGTAGAAAAGGTCTACAAAGATGGTGACTACACAGTTGTGTTCGAGTTGAAAGAACCCGACTCTCGGTTCCACACCCACTTCTTAGATCGCTGGGGCTGCACCTGGATTATGCCCAAGCACATCTTCGAACAAGTGGACGATGTAGTTTCCTTCGCCTTTAACCCGTTTGTAGGTACCGGACCTTACAAACTCCACAGCTTTGATCCCGGTGGAAACTGGACACTGTGGGAAAAACGGGAAGACTGGGATAAGTCGCCGACCGGTATTCTCTTTGGCGAACCCAAACCTCAGTATGTACTGTTCCAGAACTTCGCTGACGAGGGTGCCAAGATTGTAGCTCAGGCAACCCATCAACTCGACGTGGCAGACCTCTCGGCAGAGGGATTTGTGGCAGCCATGGATCTGGGTGGAACAATCCGTGCTTATCAGCCCACCTTCCCCTGGGTTGTCAACAATGACCCCTGTATTACCGGTATTGTCTTCAACACCATGGTCGAGCCCTTCGACAACAAAGAAGTACGCTGGGCACTGCTCCTGGCTATGGACATTGTAGAGTACCTGGCCATGGCAGTAGACGGCCAAGCTACACTCAGCCCAGTCCACATTCCTTCGCTCGGTGCCTATCCCGAATATTACATCGAGCCCATGCAGGATTGGCTGAAGAACTTCGCCCTTGACCTTGGCGATGGCGAGCTGTTCTACCCATACGATCCGGAAGCAGGCTTCAGGATCGCTGAGTACGCACGTCAGCGTGGCCACGTAGTACCCGATGATCCCGAAGAAATCCAACGGACCTTTGGTATCGGCTGGTACAAGTACGCTCCCGACGTAGCAGAAAAGCTGTTAATCAAGAACGGCTTCTCCAAGGATGCTCAAGGCAAATGGCTACTGCCTGACGGCACACCCTGGAAGATTACTGTAACTGACATCCATGACACAACCCATCACCAGTTCAAGAATGGTAATGCTGCTGTCCAGCAGTGGAAGAAGTTCGGTATTGACGCAGAATACGTTGGTACCGATGCCTACACCACTCTGCAGCAGGTGGGTGACTTCCAGGTAGGCAGCGTCTGGCCCGCTCCCGAGCCTTGGGGTGCAGGTGTAGACCTTTACCGCTCCTTGAACAACTTCTACTCTGAGTACATGGCACCAATCGGTGAAAACAACCGCGGTCACGCTTCCAGGTGGTCCACCCCTGAGTTTGATGAAATCATCAGGCGTATGAGGGCAACCGATCCTACGGACGTTGAAGCAACCGTTGCTGTAAGTACCGAAGCGCTGAAGATCCTCGTTGAGGAAATGCCCAGCATTCCAACCTACGGCTACGCAGGCTTCCTGACCTGGGATACCTATTACTGGACCAATTGGCCTGGTTCTGAGAATCCCTACATGGGGCCCTACGGACACTGGGGTACGCTGAAATATATGCTGCCCTTCCTGGAGCCCACAGGGAATAAGTAGGCACAAATGAGATGCGATGCAGCCCTATGGGCTGCATCGCCTTGCGGTGTCTAAGGCGGTCCACCGAAGTTCTTTGGTGGGNNCAACCACTAGCAGTCAAAGATGTAGCTCTTAACAAAGGCCTCTTGTCCGAACGGATGCGGGTAATTCGGGAAGAGGTTATTCCTTATCAGTGGAAGGCCCTCAATGATCAGGTTCCCGGCGCTGAACCGAGCCACGCCATAGAAAACCTGCAGATCGCGGCAGGAGAAAAGGAAGGCGTCCACCACGGCTTCATTTTCCAAGACAGTGACGTGGCAAAATGGCTGGAAGCGGTGGGTTATCGGTTGGCTACCCACCCCGATCCAGAACTGGAAAAAACCGCCGATGAGGTAATAGAGCTGTTGGGCCGGGCCCAAGAAGAGGACGGCTACTTAAACAGCTTTTTCACCATTATGCGGCCGGAAGGGCGCTGGACAAACCTTAGGGACGATCACGAACTGTACTGTGCGGGCCATCTGATTGAGGCTGCCGTTGCCTATTATGAAGGAACGGGTAAGCGTAACTTACTCGATATTGTCTGCCGCTTTGTTGATCTGATCGATTCTGTTTTTGGACCCGAACCGGGTAAACTCAAGGGTTATCCCGGCCATCAGGAAATTGAACTGGCCTTAATCCGCCTCTATCACGTTACCGGTGATGAGAAACACCTCAAACTGGCCAAATTCTTTATCGATCAGCGGGGACAACAGCCCCACTACTTCGTCCAAGAATGGGAAAAGAGGGGCGAAACGGGTAAGTCCTGGTATGCTTGGCCGTTGGAGTATCAGCAGTCCCACCTTCCTGTACGAGAGCAGACTAAAGCAGTGGGACATTCAGTCCGTGCCATGTATATGTACTCGGCCATGGTGGATGTGGCGAGGGAAACCAATGACGTGGAATTGATGGACGTGGCAAAGGGATTGTGGCGCAACGTTGTCAGCAAACAGATGTATATTACGGGAGGGGTAGGCTCCCAGGAGTACGGGGAAGGATTCAGTACTGACTATGATCTTCCCAGCGATACCGCTTATACTGAGACGTGCGCGGCCATTGGTTTGGTCTTTTGGGCCCAGAGACTGCTTCAGGTTGAACCTAAGGCAGAGTATGCCGATGTGTTAGAACGGGCTCTCTTTAACGGCGTATTGAGTGGAATCTCCCTCGATGGGCAGAGGTTTTTCTACGTCAACCCGCTGGAAGTCGTACCTGAGGTCATTTCCCGTAGACGTGACCACTTCCATGTCCGTCCCACCAGGCAGAGCTGGTTCGGCTGCGCCTGCTGCCCACCGAACATTGCCCGTTTGGTTGCCTCTGTTGGTAAGTATATGTACGGTGTGGAAGGAAACGCCCTCTACGTACACCTTTACGGTGATAACACCGCTGAAGCGGTCTGGGCAGGCAAAAATGTAACACTCAGGCAGGAAACGGATTACCCCTATGAGGGAGAAGTCAAGGTTTCCATTGAAGCACCTGAGGCCGTGGATGGAGTACTCTACTTGCGGATACCGGGCTGGTGTCAGGAGTGGAATGTGAAGGTAAACGGCGAGATAGTGACTTCACCTACTTTGGAGGAGGGCTACCTCAAGCTTGCACGGGTGTGGACAAACGGCGATACAATTGAGCTGTCCCTGGCAATGCCCGTTATGCGCGTGCGCAGTAATACGCTGGTTAGGGAAACGATCGGAAAAGTAGCCCTGCAGAGAGGACCCCTGGTGTACTGCCTCGAAGAACAGGATAATGGGGCCAACCTTGCTGCCCTAATCCTGCCGGCTGAGAGTGAATTTATCGTTGAGTTTGAAGAAGAACTAAACGTACCTATCCTGCGCGGTGAGGCGAAACGTTACGTTTCCAACACCGACGAACTCTACACAACGGCAGAACCGAAGGCAGAAACGGTTACCATTACAGCCATCCCCTATTTCGCCTGGGATAACCGCAAATCGGGTGAAATGCTTGTCTGGCTGAGGGAAGGCTGATTAAAAACAGCGATAATCTTAAGAGAGGAACTGATGGAATGAAAAAGGGTGCTTTTTACACAGGCCAATACCGTAACGTCTTTCTAGAACTGGGCTATTCCCAAGAGGAGATTGACGCCCGGGTAGAAGAGGCTTTCCAGACCATGTTTTATGGCAGTGAAGAGGAGCGCATTTACCACGAAGTGGGCGACGACATGGCATACATCGTGGATACGGGTAACATCGACGTGCGCACCGAGGGTATGTCCTACGGCATGATGTTTTGTGTGCAGCTGGACAAAAAAGAGGAATTTGACCGTCTGTGGAAATGGACGAAGACTTATATGTACAAAGACGACGATTCGGAGAACCGCGGCTATTTCGCCTGGTCCTGCCAGTTAGATGGCACCAGGAATTCGGAGGGGCCCGCACCCGACGGAGAAGAGTTTTTTGCCATGGCCCTTTTCTTCGCGTCCAACAGATGGGGCGACGGGGAGGGTATCTTCAACTACTCCAAGGAAGCGCGGGAACTTTTGTGGAACTGCGTGCATAAAGGGGAAGAGCCCGGTACCGGCCAGCCAATGTGGGATCCGGAGACAAAGTTGATCAAGTTCGTACCTAACTGCGACTTTACCGATCCGTCTTACCATCTGCCCCACTTTTACGAGCTCTTTGCTCTCTGGGCAGATGAACGGGACCGCCAGTTTTGGAAAGAGGCTGCCGAGGCCAGTAGGAAATACCTCAGGCGGGCGTGCAACTCGGTTACCGGTTTGAGTCCTGAGCTTTCCGAGTACGACGGAACTCCGCTGCGGAGGCATATTCCTGGTATGTACCGCCGGGATACGTACTACTCCGACGCCTACCGCACCATCGCTAACATAGCCATGGACTACGCCTGGTTCAGCCAGGATATGGAAAACCCAGATGATTGGCACTGCGACATCGCCGATAAACTGCAGTATTTCTTCTGCGTCACCGCCAGGCATTGGCCCGCTGGGATCTATGAGGTGGACGGCAGAATCAACCCCGGTCCGGCCCTCCATCCGGTGGCCATCACCGCTACCAATGCCCAAGCTTCCCTGGCTGCTAAAGGCCCGCATTGGGAAGAGTGTGTGCGCAAGTTCTGGGATACTCCCCTGAGGCTTGGTGATCGGCGCTACTACGACAACTGCCTCTATCTCTTTGCCCTTTTGGCATTGAGTGGCAAATACAGGATCTATTTCGGCTAAGCCAAGGCCTGTAAAGACTCCGTTTTTCGAGGCCTTTCCGCTCTGCGGCGAGGCCTTTTTTTATGTCGATAGAATTCCCCTTTTTTTTAAAGGAAAAAGCGCTTGTGTTTAGAAATGAATAAGGGGTTGAGATGATAAAAGAAAAGCTAGGAAGGGGTGCCGACCCATCGTTACTGTGAAGAATCCCATCATTTGGGCAGACGTGCCTGACCCAAGTGTGATTAGGGTTAATGACACCTTTTACATGAGCAGCACTACCATGCACGTAAATCCCGGTGTGCCCATTATGAAATCGGATGATTTGGTGAACTGGGAAATAGTGAACTACGTCTACGACGTTTTAGGCGACAAAGAGGAGCAGAGACTGGAAAAGGGTAAAGACGAGTACGGTAGAGGCTCCTGGGCCAGCAGCCTGCGCTATCACAACGGGATATACTACGTTGTGTTCAGTTCGCAGACGGAAAACAAAACCTTTGTCTTCCGTACGAAGGATATTGAGGGGGGCCCATGGGAAAAGCACGTACTGCCCTTTGTCCATGATATGTCTCTGCTGTTTGATGATGACGGCCGTACGTACCTGGTTTACGGCGCCGGTGATATCCGCATCCTGGAGCTAACGGCCGCTGGGACAGCGGTCAAACCAAACGGCCTTGACCAGGTAATTATACCGGACAGCAGCGCCATTGCGGGTCCTGACATCGCCCTTAAGGCTGAAGGAGCCCATATCCACAAAATAAATGGCATGTACTACATATTCCTGATAACCTGGCCGAGGGGGGGCATACGTACTCAGCTCTGTTACCGCGCCCAGACCATTACTGGCCCGTGGGAAGGGAAAGTAGTCCTGCAGGAAGCGGGGATAGCCCAAGGTGGCCTGGTTGATACACCGGATGGGAAATGGTACGCCCTCTTGTTTGGTGATAGGGGAGCAGTCGGCCGCATTCCGTATTTGATTCCAGTTACCTGGCAGGATGGCTGGCCAGTCTTGGGCGTCGATGGCAGAGTGCCCGAAGATACTGGACTTGGGCCCGATAGGGGAATTAGGATCGTGGCCTCCGATGAGTTTGATCGGCCGGAACTGGGCCTTGTTTGGCAGTGGAATCACAACCCGGACGATGACAACTGGTCCTTGACCGAACGTCCTGGTTATCTGCGTTTGAGGACTGGAAAGATCAGTCGGGATATCACCGAGGCGCGTAACAGTCTGACCCAGCGGACATTTGGTCCTGAATGCTCAGGGGAAGTGGCCCTTGAGATAGACCAAATGCGCGAGGGAGATTACGCCGGCCTGGCTGCGTTTCAGAAACACTACGGTTTCGTTGGTGTGAAAATGACCGGGCGGGGCAAAGCAATTGTGATGGTGGATGGCAGCGAAGGGGAGCAGGTGGAAGTGGAAAGCGTTGAGCTTGCACCCGGTGTTTCCCGCGTCTATCTGAGGATAGGGTGTGATTTCCGCCAGCAAAAAGACCTAGCCAATTTCTATTACAGTTTAGATGGCAAGGAGTGGACGCCCATCGGGCGTAGTCTGAAGATGCGGTACACGCTGCCCCATTTCATGGGCTACCGATTTGCCTTGTTCAATTTCGCCAGCGAGAATCCCGGAGGTTGGGTTGATTTCGATTATTTCCGCATCTCAGGCGGAGGGAGGTAAGGTAGTGGACTACGCAAAATCCTATTTAAAGACAATTGACGAAGTAATTGCCAGAGGCCCTTACGCCGATACCTGGGAATCGCTGGGAGCGTACCAGATTCCCGAGTGGTTTAAGCGGGGCAAGTTCGGCATTTTCATCCATTGGGGTGTGTACTCTGTACCGGCCTTCGGTAACGAGTGGTATTCCCGCAACATGTATGTGCAGGGTTCGCGGGAATTTGAGCACCACCGGACGACGTGGGGCGAACACGCCCAGTTCGGCTACAAGGATTTCATTCCGCTTTTTAAGGCGGAGAACTTTGATCCGGAGGAGTGGGCGGAGCTATTCGAGCAGGCGGGGGCGAAATACGTGGTGCCCGTGGCCGAACACCATGACGGTTTTCAGATGTACCGCAGTGAGCTGTCCCGCTACAACGCCTACGAAATGGGTCCGCAGCGGGACGTGCTGGGAGAACTGTCCCAGGCCTTTCAAAAGAGGGGGCTTATTCCCGGGGCATCTTCCCACCGGGCGGCCCACTGGTGGTTCTTTGGACAGGGTAAGCTCTTTGACAGCGATGTGAAAGAGCCCCTAAAGCGCGGCGATTTCTATTGGCCCGCATCCCAGCCTGAACCGGATTTTCAGGACCTGTTCAGTAAACCGGAGCCAAGCCAAGCATACCTTGAGGATTGGCTGCTCCGCTGCTGCGAGATTGTGGACAGATACCGGCCTAGGGTGTTTTACTTCGACTGGTGGATTCACCACAGTGCCTTTAAGCCGTATCTGAAGAAATTTGCAGCCTATTATTACAACAGGATGGCAGAATGGGGTGATGTGGGGGTTATAACCTACAAACACGATGCCTTTATGTTCGGCACGGCAGTGGTGGATGTGGAAAGGGGTCAGTTTGCGGAAGCGAAGCCCTATTTCTGGCAGACGGACACCGCGGTAGCCAAAAACTCTTGGTGCTACACGGAAGGCAACGTTTACAAAACCCCAAACCAGATCATCTGCGACTTAGTGGACATTGTCAGTAAGAACGGGACGATGCTCCTCAACGTAGGACCCAGGGCCGATGGTACCATTCCCGAGGAGGACAGGGACATCTTACTGGAGATCGGTAAGTGGCTCAAGGTGAATGGGGAAGCCATTTACGATACTAACGTGTGGAGGGTATCCCAGGAAGGGCCCACCGAAGTGCCGGAAGGGCAGTTTACAGACGGTGACGACAAGGCGTTTACCCCGGAAGACATCCGCTTCACGGTCAAGGGGTCCCACCTCTATGCCACCGTTTTGAAATATCCGGAAGACGGCTGCGTGACCGTCAAATCCTTGGCGGAGAGAAATGCGGCTAGCAAACCCCATTTCCACGGGATTATCAAGGACGTAACCGCTCTCGGCTTTGAGGAAGAGGTAGCCTGGGAGAGGGACGAGGAAGGTTTGAAGATCCGGACCCAAAATGTGAAAAGCGAGTACCCGGTAGTGTTTAAAATCAGGATCGATTAAGCGGAGGGGGGAAGATTGCCCCGCTAGCGTTAGAAGACATAAAAAACCAAGGAGGTAAACAGATGTCAAACGGATTGGTTTCACTTTACAAAAAGTATGAGGATTATTTCCCCATTGGAGCCGCAGTCAACCCACAGTCACTCAAAATACACAGGGATCTGCTCATCAATCAGTTCAACAGCTTAACATCGGAGAACCACATGAAGTTTGAGGCACTGCAGCCTGAAAAGGGCGTCTTCAACTTCACGGTAGCAGATGAATTGACAGCCTTCGCCAAAGAACATAACAAACTGGTGCGCGGCCATACTCTGGTCTGGCATAACCAAAACCCAGCGTGGCTGTTCCAAGACGACGATGGTAACCGTGTAAATCGGGACACCCTCTTGGCCCGGCTGAAAGAGCATGCCGAGACTGTTATGCAGCGCTACAAAGACACCGTTTACTGCTGGGACGTGGTGAATGAAGCGGTGGAGGATACGGGCCCAGAGGTTCTGCGGCAGAGATCGCCTTGGCTCGAGATCATCGGTGAGGACTTTATTGAACAGGCCTTTATCATTGCCCATGAGGCAAATCCCGATGCCCTCCTGTTCTACAACGACTACAACGAAAGCGAGCCCGCCAAGCGCGATAAGATCTACCAGCTGGTAAAGGGCCTGAAGGAGAAGGACGTTCCCATTCACGGTGTTGGCCTCCAAGCCCACTGGAACATCTATGGGCCTTCCATTGATGTAATCCGGGAAGCTATTGAGAAATACGCTGAGCTGGGTGTGGTACTCCATGTAACCGAGATGGATCTGTCCATGTTCGAATTTCATGATCGCCGCACCGATCTGACCGAGCCCACCGAGGAAATGCTGGAGAGACAGGCACAGCGCTACGAGGAAATCTTCAGCCTGTTCAGGGAGTACAAAGACGTTGTTACCAATGTTACTCTCTGGGGTGCCGCCGATGATATGACCTGGCTGCATAACTTCCCGGTTCGGGGACGGACTAACTGGCCGCTGCTCTTTGATATGAAACACAATCCCAAGCCGGCCTTTGACCGTATCATCAAGTTTTAGTCTAGGTTCTCAATGAAAAGACTCGGAGGTGCAAAGTTGCGAATTAGATTTATTATCCCGCTGCTGCTCTGCCTGGTTTTTCTGGGCGGGGCGGCTGCGGCCGATGAATTTGCAGTGGACCTTAGGATCGATCCGGCCGAGCCCAATTCGGGCTGGAGGATGTTCGGTTCTGGCCTGCTTGAAGCCACGACAGAACAGGTTAGGACTGGCGCCCGCAGCTTAAAAGTGACTGGGCGCAGAGACGGTTGGCATTCGCCTGCCTTTGATGTAGACGCCATATTGGCCGATGGCGGCGCCTACAAGTTCAGCATTTACGTCCGCCTTGTGGGCGATGTGGACGAGGAAGTTTCCGGCCACTTCATCATGGGTGAAAACTACAAAGACGGACGAACAGAGTACCAATGGCTCTGTGAAAATGTACCGCTCAGCAGCGAAGAGTGGACCTTGATTGAAAGCGATTGGTACATTTACGACGGGGAAAACATGAGTAACGCCTGGCTGTATGTGGAAGTGACCCATCCCACCGCGTCTTTTTATATCGACGATTTCAGGTTGGTTGGTGACAAAAAGGCGGCAGCTCAACAGAGCTTGATAGGCGGCTTGCCCTCCCTGCGCGAGGCGTTTGCCGACTACTTCCTGTTCGGCGCGGCCACCAGCCCCCGCTTCTTGGATGACAACAGCCTTTACGGTCCCTTTGTTGCCCACCATTACGGTGTGCTGGTGGCGGGGAACGAGATGAAGCCAGATGCGCTTCAGCCCATTGAAGGCCGCTTCAATTGGCGGGAGGCGGATCGCTTTGTGGACTTTGCCCAGAAGAACAATATGTTGGTCCGCGGTCACACCCTTCTCTGGCATAACCAGGTTCCCGATTGGTTCTTCCAGGATCCTAACGACAGAAGTCAGATGGCCAGCCGTGAGCTCTTGATCGAACGACTGGAAACCCACGTTAAAACGGTTGTTGGGAAATACAAGGGTCAGATCTACTCCTGGGACGTTGTGAACGAGGTGCTCAACGACAGGGGCGAGATCAGGGGTATCAATGATGATTCCAAGTGGAAAGCGATTATCGGCGATGCCGATGGGGATGGCTATGACAGCGATTACATTGAACTGGCCTTTAAATTCGCCAGGGAAGCGGATCCCGATGCACAGCTTATTATCAACGACTACGGCTTAGAGTCGCGGGGTATGAAGCGGACCGGTATGTACAACCTGGTCAAGCGCATGCTCGAAAAGGGCATCCCGGTGGACGGAGTAGGTCTCCAGATGCATATCAACGTCTTCACCCCCAGCGTGTATGAGATTGAAGAAGCAATCGAGCTTTTCGCCTCCCTCAAGGAATACAATCCCGACTTCACCGTGTTGGTAACGGAGATGGATATGTCCGTCTACCGCTGGATGGAAGGGAAGAAGGAAATTACAGACGAGCTGCTCGAGCTGCAGGCTCAGCGCTACGCCGAGATCTTTGCCATGTTCAAGCGGCAGGCAGAAAAGGGCAATTTGAGCACAGTTGTAATGTGGGGACTAGGCGATGCGGACAGCTGGCTCGAGAACTTCCCCATCAGGGGCAGGGGCGATGCAGGTCTTTTGTTTGATAAGCAGTTCCAGCCCAAACCGGCCTTTTTCCGCTTACTTGAGCTGGAGTAGAGTAAAGAACAAATAAACTCAGATGAGCGGAGGAGAGCTGTGAATAGAAACTTTCCCCAATTCAGGCGCGCAGTGGCGTTAATCATGTTGGTGGTGCTTGCCACCGGCTGTACGTCGCTCTATGACCGTAATAAACCAATCGTGGCGTTAGGTGTCCCGTCCCTGCGGGACATCTACGCCGATTATTTTGACGTCGGAGTAGCCGTTTCTTTGGCAGGGTGGTCCCCTCAGACCTTTGCTAACCACCAGGACCTAATCGAATGGCACTTCAACAGTCTAACCGCTGAAAACGAAATGAAACCAGATGCCCTGCAGCCTAGGGAGGGGGCATTCAGCTTCTCCACTGCAGACAAAATGGTTGACTACGCCGTTGATAACAACCTCAAGGTGAGGGGGCACACTCTGGTTTGGCACAACCAGACCCCAGCCTGGTTTTTCAGGGATGAAGCAGGGGATCTGATCCATGAGAAACCTAAAGAAGCGATCACGGAAGCAGACCGGGAGTTGGTGAAACGGCGTCTCGAGGAACACATTGAACAGGTGATGACCCACTACGCCGGTAAGGTCTACGCCTGGGATGTGGTGAACGAAGCGGTATCGGACGATTACACGACAACGCACCGCCCCGATTCCCCCTGGTACATCATTCTCGGTGAGGATTTCATGCGCATTGCCTTTACCAAGGCACACGAGGTGGATCCGGAGGCCAAACTCTTTTACAACGACTACAACCCCGAGATGAATTACAAACGGGGACGCACTATTGATATGCTCAAATCCCTCTTGGACGAAGGTGTGCCCATCCATGGGATTGGCATTCAGGGTCATTGGTCCGCAAATGGCCTGAATGTGAGGGAAATTGAGGAGTCCATTCGGATGTATGCCGAATTGGGGCTGGAAATCCACATCACAGAATTGGATGTGGGAAGGAAAGGGGCTACAGAAGCCCAACAGGCGGAGGCGTATAGACAGCTCTTCCGCATGTTTAAGCGAAATAGTGATGTGATCACAAGCGTCACATTCTGGGGAACTACCGACGATGTGTCCTGGCGGAGGGACGAAAACCCGTTGCTCTTTGATGCGAAGAAACAGCCCAAACCGGCTTTTTGGGCCATTGTTGACACGGAAAAACCGTGGCAGCAGAACAGGGACGAGTACCTCAGGCGATAATATTCGTTGTGTGATTTGCTTTTAGCTTTCTGCATGGAGGTGGCAGGATGAGAAAGAAAACAGCACTGATTCTTTTTAGTGTTTTCCTATTGACCTTAGCTGCAGGCACAGCAGCCGCAGCTGTGGTTGTGGACGGTTATGACATTACCGCTTCCGTTTCCGGTACGGCCTTAAAGGACGTCTATAAAGACTACTTCACAATTGGCGTAGGCTTAAACGGCTACAACACCGCTACGGACACTTTGAATTCGCGGGCCATGTCCGAGATTATAAAATACCATTTCAACAGTGTCACATATACCAACCTTATGAAGCCGGACTATCTTTTGGACCAAGCCGGCAGCATTAGGAACTACAAAGCTGGAAACCCTGAACCAGCCGTTAGATTTGACACCATCATCCAGGGGATGGAGTTCTGCAAAGAAACTGGTATCAAAATGCGGGGCCATGTTCTGGTCTGGCACGCCCAGACACCCGACTGGTTTTTTAGGGAAGGGTATGAGAATGGAGCGGCCTACGTAGATAGGGAGACAATGCTCCTGCGTCTTGAGAGCTACATCCGCCAGGTCTTGGAGTTTGTCCAGACCGAATATCCCGGTGTGATCTACGCTTGGGATGTGGTGAACGAGGCGGTTGAGAACGGTTCCGGACGCTTTGAGCGGGAGTCGGGCTTTCAGATTAGAACGAAGCACGGCGATGCGCCTGATGTGAAAGATAACCCCTGGTACAAAGTGGTTGGGGTGGACTATGTGGAGCAGAGCTTCCGCTTTGCTAGGAAGTACGCTGATCCTGAAGTGAAGCTCTTCTACAACGACTACAACACCTTCCAACCCGACAAAACCCAGGCGATCTTTAGGCTGGCTTCCCATCTCAAGTCCTTGGGGCTCATCGATGGAATAGGTATGCAGGGTTACATGAGCCTGACCTATCCGGGCTTGGACAGCGGCAGCCAAAGCTTTAAGGCGGCAGTGGAGAAGTTTGCCGAACTGGGCTTAGAGATTCACATTACCGAACTCTCCATCAATACGGAAGGCTCCAGTGAAGAACTCTTTGAGAAGCAGGCAGAGAGATACCAGACCCTATTCAGGATCCTGACTGAACTCAAGGATTCTCCCGTCCAGGCTAACGTTACCAATGTCACTGTCTTTGGCATAATGGATAGTTACATGTTCTACGCCGATGACACGAACACAACCCGTCTCTTTGACGGACGGCTTCAACCGAAACCGGCCTTCTACGCCCTTGCCCAACTTGATAGGCCTTGGTATGTGACCAAAACGCTCTATCAGGGTGCGCTGCAGTTCTTTGATTTTGAGGGAAATCGGGTGGCCAACATTTTCCCAGGCGAATACGCAGGGGTGGCTGAACTTGGTATCGAGCCAGCTCTGGTTCGGTCCTTCCGCCTGGGACGGGGCTATCTGATGGAGGTAATCCCTGAGGCGGTTGAAGGTTGGGGCGAGATTTTCATGGGCGATCTGGAGTGGGAGTTCGATCCTGCCTATTTCGCCAACGCCCAGAGAATCATTGTCAGGGAAGACGATTCGGAAAACCTCTTGGTAAACAGGCAGATTGACGCGAGCCACCTGCCTGAGCGGGCAGGCCGGGCAATTGACGGTGAGTTAATGTCCAGCTGGAATCCGAAGGCAGAACCGCCCTATTGGCTCAGCGTTGATTTGGGCGAGATCTGCCTGGTTAACCGCTGGGTGGTCTACCACCGTGGTGGCGGCGGATTTTCACCCACCGGTGGAGAAGATCCCCTCAACACAGCCGATTTCAGGCTGCAGATCAGCGAAGACGGAGAAACGTGGGAAGATGTGGATCAGGTTCTGGACAACAAAGCGAGCGTTACTGACCGCGCCTTTGCACCCGTTGAGGCCCGCTACGTGCGGCTCATGATCGATAAGGCTACCTCTCTAGCCTTTAACCAAGATGCAGTGATTTACGAATGGGAAGTCTACGGCTTCCGTCAATAAGAACAGTAAGTGTGGAGGATGACAACTGATGATTGCAAAGATTCTTTTGTTTACAGCCGTTTGTTTTCTAGCTTGGACAGCGGCAAGGAGTGAAAAAGCACTGGCAGTAAACCCTTACCTGCCTTTATGGGAGCATATTCCCGACGGTGAACCGCGTCTTTTTGAGGATCCGGATCAGCCGGGTAAGTTCCGCGTCTATCTGTACGGGTCCCATGATACTCGCCGGGATGAGTACTGCGGCTATGATATCCCCGTTTGGTCTGCTCCAGTAGAGGATTTAACCGATTGGCGCTATGATGGCATCGCCTTCCAATCCGTTGTGGACGGTAAAGCGGATATTCTCTTCGCGCCGGACGTTGTGGAAGTGGTAGATTCTAACGGCAAAAAGACCTATTACCTCTATCCCAACAACCAAAGTTGGGGCAGAAACTCCCAAGTTGCCAAGGCTGATCGCCCAGACGGCCCCTTTGAAGTGATCAACTGGAAAGACGGAAAGCCGGGGGATACGGAAGGTGTAATGGGCTTTGACCCTGCAGTCTTTGTGGATGAAGATGGGCGCGTTTACGGCTATTGGGGCTTTAAACGCTCCTTCGGCGTGGAGCTCGATCCGGAAACGATGTATAGTGCTAAGCCTGGAACCGCTCCAATTGTGGATTTGCTCGGCAGCTGTGAGGCAGAAGATGGCAACGTCTTCAGATATTTTGAGGCTCCCTCCTTGCGTAAGGTGGAGGATAAATACGTGCTTGTTTACAGCCGGGTGACTGAACCGGGAGAATACGGCCTTGGTCCATCCAACGCTACGCTGGCTTACGCCTATTCAGACAACCCCTTGGGACCCTGGACCTATGGTGGTACGATTGTAGACGCCCGGGCGCCTGAGATTGGGGAGGACGGGGAGATGATTGCCACCAGCCCGTCCCACAACACCCACGGCAGCATTCTAGAAGCGAACGGCCAGTGGTATATTTTCTACCACCGGAGTACCGATAACCACGGTTTTGCCCGCCAGGCGATGGTAGAACCCATTAACGTAGAGGTTACACCAGAGGGCAGGGTGGTCATAACCGGTACAAGGATCATTAAGGATCGCGTAGGTAATGAATATACCGGGGCCGAGGTTACCTCCCAGGGCTTTGCAATAGATGGCCTGAAACCGGAGGGATATTATTCCGCTGGCATCGCCTGCTGCTTGATCGGCAGTCCCTATGTGAAAGCGTTGTACGATGAGGAATCTGACCACAATCCGGTAGTGAATATCCGGAACAACTCGGTGGTGGGTTATAAATACTTCAACTTCACTGAAACGAGCGGCAAGGTGGAACTGGAGATCGAACTGATTCCCTGCGGAGCTGCGGGTGAAGTGGAAGTATTGCTGGACAGCCCCTGGGAAAAGCAAGGTGGAGTGAAAGTGGGCAGCGTTAAAATCGGCGCCGAGTCTGCTGATGAGCTGACCGCCGCAAAAGTTGCCCTGCCTGAGCTCGAAGGGGAACGCGCCCTATATTTCCGTTTCAAGTCCGAGGGAGAAGAGCCCATCTGTGAGCTTGTTGGTCTGAGATTTGTCACTGGCTAACTGTGAAAGGAAGAGTATTACAAGGAGGATCCGGAATGCTGCGAAAAAGTGTGAGGTTCTTACTGCTTCTGTCTTTGGTGTTTCTGTCCCTGGGGGTCTGGGGAAATGCGACTGCAGGTCAGGCCCACAGCCCTGTAATGTGGGCCGATGTTCCGGATCCCAGCGTTATTAGGGTGGGCGATACGTACTACATGACCAGCACCACGATGCACATGAACCCCGGTGTGCCCATAATGAAATCGCAGGATTTGGTGAACTGGGAAATTGTGAACTACGTCTACGACGTGCTGGACGCCGATGATCGCCTTGCCCTAACCGGCGGTGAGAACGATTACGGAAGGGGCTCCTGGGCCAGCAGCCTGCGTTATCATGATGGCACCTTTTACGTTGCTTTCAGCTCCCAAACACTAGGCAAGACCTACGTCTTCCAGACCACCGATGTGGAGCGAGGCCCCTGGCGCAGGTCGAGCTTTTATTTCACCCATGATATGTCCCTCCTCTTTGATGAGGGACGGGTCTTTCTGGTCCATGGTTCCAATGACATTAGGCTGATCGAACTTACTGAAGATGCCCGGGCAGTTAAGCCTGGGGGCATTAACCAGGTCATTATCCCCAACGCCAGCAGCCTTTTAGGCGAAAACATGATCGTGTCGGCCGAGGGGGCACACATCCATAAAATCGATGGCAGGTACTACATTTTCTTGATAGCCTGGCCGGCGGGGGGCATGCGTACCCAGCTCTGCTTCAGGGCGGACGAGATAACCGGACCCTATGAAGGCAGGGTGGTTTTTGCCAACGCCGGCATTGCCCAGGGCGGGTTGGTGGATACGCCCAATGGTGATTGGTTTGCCCTCCTCTTTGGCGATCGGGGTGCGGTGGGACGGATTCCCTATCTAATTCCGGTCACTTGGGAAGATGGGTGGCCAGTTTTCGGCGGGGAGCCTGGGGAGCTAGCTCCCAACCTTGGCATCCAGATCGTCAAGTCGGATGAGTTCAACCAGAAAGGGGAGCGGCCCGGAGCTTACCACACTGTGATCGGAAACAGGGTGACGTATGTCCAGGCCGATCCGCCGGCAGGGGCCGGTAAGGAACTGCTTTCAAACGGCGGCTTTGAAAACGGTTTGACTGCGTGGCGGGGAAGCGAGTCTGCCTCCATTTCCATCTCCAACGAGGTTTTCTTCAGCGGTGGAAGTGCCCTGAAGATAACAGACAGAGAATCCGCTCAGGCTGGTGCTGAACAGTATTTGGGGGAAGAGTTGAAACCCAATAGGCGCTACAAATTCTCCGCCAGGGTTAGGTACGATGACCCGGCGGCGCCTGCCAACCGCAACTTCTCCATCTTTCTCCACGCAGATGGATGGAAGGATCCCCGGGCCATTACCAACCGGAGGGTGGCCAAAGGTGACTGGGTCCTGTTGGAAGGCTACATTACCCTTTCCACCAGCGAGATCGTGAGCGGCGCCAAGATTTCTATTGCTCCCTCTTGGAGCAGGGGATTGGTGCCTGAGCGGGACCTGATGGACTTTTACATTGACGACGTTTCGATCATTGATACAACCATCCCGGAACTGGCCGTTAACGGTAGTTTCGAGAACGGCTTAACGGGCTGGAGTGCGTACAACAACGCACAGCTTACAGTAACTGACCAGATTGCTGCCAGTGGGTTAAGCAGCCTGCAGGTGACTGGTTTAGGTGCGGTGCAGGATATGGCGGGCAGAATTGAGCCGGGCAGGGAGTATCGGGTGTCGGCTCAGATCAGATACGACCAACCTTCTGCCCCTGCGGTGCAGAGCTTTAACATCTATTTCCAGGATGGGGAGTTGAAAGACTCCATCGGTTCTGGCACCCTGGCTAAGGGACAGTGGGGAGCACTGGAAGGCATCATCTCCATCCCAGCCGAGATGGAATTGGTTAAACCCCGGCTCGTTGTTGCCGCTGCCCAGACAGGTGGGGATGGTCTGTTTGAGTTTTACATTGACGAGTTTTCCTGTCTCGACGTGACTAAGATTGAACAGACCGTATCCGGGGAAAACGACTACAACGGCTCAAACTTGGGGTTGGAGTGGCAGTGGAACCATAACCCTGATAACAGGTACTGGTCCCTACTTGCCCGTCCGGGCTACTTAAGGCTGACTACAGGTAGCTTGAGCACCAGCCTGCTCGATGCCCGCAACACGTTAACCCAGCGGACGTTTGGTCCCCAGTCCGCTGCAGCAGTGAAACTGGATGTAAGCAATCTAAAGCCTGGTGACTACGCCGGTTTAGGTCTTCTGCAGGAGAACTACGCCTTTGTGGGCGTAACCATGGTGGGGAAAGAAAAATCGATCGTGTTGGTGCAGGGGAATTCTGAGTCTGCCGCGGAGCTGGCTGCAGTTCCGTTGGGGCAGGATGAGGTTTTCTTCAAGGTGGAGTGCGATTTTGCCCAGCAGCGCGATCAGGCCCGTTTCTACTACAGCTTAGATGGATTCAACTGGCAGGCAGTGGGCGGTGCGTTTCGCATGAGCTACACCATACCCCACTTCATGGGTTACCGCTTTGCCCTCTTCAATTTTGCAACGCTGGATACGGGTGGCTACGTTGATTTCGATTACTTCAGGGTGAGCGATAGGCTGACAGGAGCTTACAGCCCCGCCCATATTCTCACAGCGAGTCTGCTGGAAGAGGTCACGGTGCCCGGAACCCCTGCTGCGGTAGTGAACATTCCAGTTTATCTGGAGTCGCTGCCTGCCGCAGAATACACAGGCATTACCGCCTCTTTTACCATCCCCGACCGCTTAACGGTGACAGGCGTGGAGTTCAACGAGGCGGCAATAACAGGCGACTGCAGTTACACTTGGCAGGATGGCCAGCTCGTTCTGCAGGTGACCGGACCTGAAGTGGGCTTTCAGGCTGACACAGGTCTGTTTGCAGAGTTGAAACTCAAGGCAGCCGGCTTTATCCCGGTTGATCAAACGGTTGTTGTAACGACGGATTATATCAAGGTTGATGGAGGAGATGTTGTGTACGATACGAACAGGGCCAAGGCCCAGGTGGAGCTGAAAGCCCAAGACATGGGAGCGGCGGTGAAGATTCCCGGCTACGGCAATCCGCTGCGCGATTACAAGCTGGGAGCAGACCCCTACGCCATTGTTTACGATGGCAGGGTTTACGTCTACCTGTCCAGCGATGAGTTTATGTTTGACAGCGACGGAGCATTGATTGAGAACGATTTTAGACAGCTCAATCGGGTCTTTGTTATGTCGTCTGACGATCTGATGAACTGGACGGACCACGGCGCAATTCCGGTGGCAGGCATCCACGGTGCCAACCAGGGTAAAGGTATCGCCAAATGGGCCGGCGGTTCCTGGGCTCCGGCAGCGGCACACAAAAAGATCGATGGTAAGGATAAATTCTTCCTTTACTTCTCCAACAGTGCCGGTTCCATCGGCGTACTGACGGCAGACACTCCCATTGGTCCTTGGGAAGATCCTTTGGGCCGGGCTCTGATTACCCATAGCACACCGGGAGTTGCCGGTGTGGTCTGGCTCTTTGACCCGGCAGTCTTGGTGGATGACGATGGCACCGCCTACCTCTACTTTGGCGGCGGATTACCCGGTAACAGCCAAGAGCAGATTGCCAGCCCGAAAACGGCTCGCGTCATTCAGCTGGGCGAAGACATGATCAGCACAGTGGGCGAAGCGGTAATGATTGATGCCCCGTACATGTTCGAAAGCTCGGGCATCCATAAATACAACGGCAAGTACTATTACTCTTACTGCACCAACTTCGGCACCAGGCCGGCAGGTGAAGATGTACCGCCTACAGGCGAAATTGCCTACATGCTCAGCGATAACCCCATGGGGCCCTTTGAGTATGTGACGACAGTTTTGAAGAATCCCCACCACTATTTCGGTGTGGGTGGGAACAACCACCATGCCATCTTTGAGTTCAATGGCGAGTGGTACATCGTCTACCATGCCCAAACGGTTGCCCAGGCAGCCTTCGGCGCCGGCAGGGGCTATCGTTCACCTCACCTGAACAGGGTGGAGTTTGATGATAACGGTTTGATGCGGGACATTATCGGTACCCGGGAAGGTGTTGCCCAGATCAAGAACCTTGATCCGTACGAGCGCACCGAAGCGGAAACGATCGCCTGGCAGAAGGGTATTGCCACAGAGATTTGCAGTGCGCCGGGAGCATACGTTGCGAGTCTCAACATGCATGTAACCAACATTGATGACGGCGATTGGATTGCCGTATCCAACGCGGATTTTGGCCAGGTTGGACCTACCACCTTTATGGCCAACGTGGCAGCCGTTAATGGTGGTACCATTGAGATTCGCCTGGACAGCCCAGACGGCGAGCTCATCGGCACGCTGGAAGTGACCCCAACCGGCGGCGAACAAGAGTGGAAACTGATGGAGTGCGATGTGAAACAGGTCACGGGCGTACACAATATCTTCTTCCTATTTAAGGGCGAAGCCCAGGCCGATCTGTTCAACTTCGATTACTGGCAGTTTAAATAGGGAGCGATAATTTTAGATCTCAAGGAGGTATGGTCGTTGATGAAAAAGACAAAAGGATTTGCGCGGTTCACGCTGATCTTGACCCTGATGTTCATGCTCGGGTCTTCCAGCGTACTGGCTGACGTTTCCAAACAGCCCAGTCTAAAAGAAATCTATAAGGACTACTTTGACCTTGGTGTGGCTGTTAACAACAGAACGCTGGTTACCCATGCTGAAATCATTAAGCACCATTTTAACAGCATCACTGCGGAGAATGAAATGAAACCGGAAGCGCTGCAGCGCACTGCCCGGAACTTCGATTTCTCATCTGCTGACAGAATGGTGGAATTTGCCCAGGAGAACGGCATGAAGGTGCGCGGTCATACCCTAGTCTGGCATGCCCAGACACGGGATTGGTTTTGGCGCGATGGCCGTAACCAGTTGATTTACGAAAAGGATGAGATCACAGCTGAAGATCGTGCACTGGTCCAGCGCCGTCTGGAAGACCACATTGAGGGTGTTATGAGTCACTTTGGGGATGCTGTCTACGCCTGGGACGTAGTTAACGAAGCGGTGTCCGACGGTGGAACTATCCATAGGCCAGATTCGCCCTGGTACATGATTCTGGGCGATGAATTCATGAAGATTGCCTTCCGTAAGGCGCACGAAGTGAACCCAAATATTATCCTGTTTTACAACGACTACAACTCCGATCACGGTTACAAACGGGGACGCACCCTGCAGATGCTGCAGGAGCTGCTGGATGAAGGGGTTCCCATCCATGGTATGGGTCTCCAGGGCCACTGGAGCGTTGACGGGCTCACTATCGCAGAGATCGAACGGTCCATCCGTATGTACGCAGACCTGGGCCTTGAGATTCACATTACCGAAATGGATGTGGGTATGACCGGGTTTACTGAAGAGGAACAGGCTGAACGCTATAGGCAGCTGTTTGAGATGTTCAAACGGAACAGCGATGTTATTACCAGCGTAACGCTCTGGGGAGTTTCCGACGATGCTTCCTGGCGCGGAGATGAGAATCCGCTGCTCTTTGGCAGAGACCACCAGCCTAAGCCCGCCTTTTGGGCGATCGTAGACACTGACAAACCCTGGTATGTGAATAAGGCGGAGTACACGAAGGCGGCGGTGCTCAAAGACAGCACCGGTCAGGCAGTGGGTGAATTAATGCCCGGTACCTTCAACCTGGCCGATCTGGATTTCGATCTGGCAGAAGTGACCGCCCTTGAGCTGGAAAAGGGACACTTAATCAGCTTCTACGCTGAAGAAAACGCCCAAGGCGATGCAGTGCACTTTGTCAGCACCAAAGACTTCGATGGCGCAGCGGTTGCGGCCCAGACCAAATCCCTTGTGGTGCGGGCGGTCCAGGCGGATAACATTGCCCTGAACAAGCCGGCCGATGCTAATTTCTTGGCTGACAGGGCAGGTCGGGCTGTGGACGGTGAACCGGTGAGCAGCTGGGCCCCCAACGCTGAGCCTCCCTATTGGATCTCGATTGATCTGGAAGGCACCTATCTTTTGAGTCGCTGGGCAGTGAGACTGCAGGGCACGAGCGTTTTGGCGGGTCAGGTGGAGGAAAGCCCCCTGAACGCTGCCGACTTTGCGCTGCAGGTGAGCCTGGATGGTGAGAACTGGCAGGATGTGGACGTCGTGGAAGGCAACATCAAGAGTGTTTATGATAAGGATCTGAATTTGGTGGAGGCGCGCTATGTGCGGTTGTACGTGACCAAACCAACCTCACTGGACCACAATCAGCGCCTAGGTGTGCACGAACTTGAAATTTACGGCACTCCCCTAGCAGACTAAACGGCCGGGGATGGAGCGGGAGAGGAAGGTAGAGCTTATGACAAATGAACGGGATTTAACAGCAATCCTACCGGACGGCAGTACCTTTGACTTTTGGGAAGTGGAGCAGGTTTTCGAGCGGGAGATTCATGTCAACAACGGACATCCCGCAGCTTCAGATGACAATGACGGCAGCATTGAACGTCCCTTGAAAACTATTAACGCGGCCGCCCAGATCGCCACTCCCGGCACCAGAGTACTCATTCATGCAGGAGTTTATCGCGAAACGGTTCAGCCCGCCCAAGGCGGGCTGGGCCCCGATAAAATGATCAGCTACGAAGCGTACCAAGGGCAGGAAGTGGTCGTTAAAGCTTCAGTGGAAGTGAACGAGTTTAAGCCCAGTGAAGGCTGGCGTTTGACACGTAGGTGGGGGCAAAAGCCTCCGGAAGGGATCAAGATCTGGGAGATCGAACTCAATCCGGAGGATTTCAAAGGCTACAACCCCTTCTGCGCGGTGAACATTCTCCATGACAGGCTCTTTATTGAGTACGACAAGACGGACATGACGCCCTATCTCAACAGGCGGGGTATGGTCTTTGTGGATGGAAGGCCCATGCAGCAAGTACCCCTCTATTACATGTTGGGCGAACAGGACAACACTTACTGGGTGGAGGCAAACGGCCAGAAGGTGCACATTCGCCTCGCTGGCGATGCAGACCCGACGGACCATGTGATTGAACTGACCAACCGGGAGCAGTGTTTTGCCCCCAAAGAACCCTTTTTGTCCTACATTAAGGTTAAGGGTTTAACCCTGGCCCATGCGGCCACCGGTGCACCGGTTCCCCAGCGGGGAGCCCTTTCCTGCTACCGCGGCCACCACTGGATCATTGAAGATTGCACCATCGATTGGGCTAACGGGGTGGGAATTGACTGCGGTAACGAATGCTGGCACCATACGCCCATTGAGGGACAGATTATCGGTCATACCATTATCCGACGGAACACGATCAAAAACGTTGGTGTATGCGGTATCGCTGGCATGTTTGTGAGCAATATGCTCGTGGAAGACAATTTGATTGTTGGTACCGGCTGGCAGCGGATGGAGCTTTCCTGGGAAGCAGGGGGCGTCAAATTCCACAACTCAGTCAACTCCCTAATCAGACGCAACGTGATTAAGGAATGCTACGGCTGCGACGCCATCTGGCTCGATGTGGGCAATGAGAACAACCGGATTACGTCTAACCTGTTGTTGGACGGTATTGACTCCAGGGAGCATATCTTCATGGAGTGCACCCGGGACAAGGAGAACTTGATCGACAACAACATTATCTGGAATGTGGAAGGCCGCTATGATCGCAGCGCCATTCCCGCCGAACCCGGTTCTTCCGGTTGGTATAAGACTCTGGATCTGGAGATCAAGAACGGTTACGGTATCTACGTGGAAGGAACAGATCGTCTCCGGATTTCAAACAACCTGATTGGTAAGTGCCATAAGGCAGGTTTTTACGGCAAAGTGGTGGCGTTTCGTATTGACAGAAAACGGGGCGGCACGTTTAGGGACAACAAGTTTTACAACAATATCTTTTATGACTGCGGTGATGCTGCCATCGTGATGCTCAATGAGCACAACGAAGCGGAGGGCAATGTGTACAGCAAGATGCCCGGTGGTTTTCTCCGGGTGAAATACCCTGAACCGGAGATGTGCCTCGATCTTGATACTTGGCAGGAGTTCTTTGGCTTTGACCTAACTGGAGTGACGGCGGATCTATCCATCGAGGTCAACAGTGATGACTTGACCATGACTATCACGGCGGCAGAACAGCTGCCTGAGGTTGCCGCTGACGGGAAGGTGAAAACGGACTATTTCGCCAATCCCGTAACGGCAGAAACAAGGATTGCGGGGCCCTTCGCTGAAATAGGTAAGGGTACCATTGTGGTAAACATAGATCCCAGGCGGATCAACAAGGAGGGATAAGATGAAAAAGATCAGCTGTCTGCTGATGCTTGTCGTGTTGGTACTGGGAGTTTCGTCTATCGCTCTGGCGAATGCAGTGGAAAGTGGGGGAGAACAGGTGACAATCGAGTTAGGGCACATACCGGAAGACTACCGTAAACCTCTGAAAGAGGTGGGCCAGATTGGCCGCTTAGTGCAGGTTTACTACGATGTCTACAATTACATTAACGAGGACCGTCAGCTTGTCTCCAACCAGAACATCAGCCCGGAAGAAGCGGGGCGCGAAGTGGTTACAGGTGACCCAATCGAGAAACGGTTCCAGATCTATCTACCTCCAGGCTACCGTGATGAGGATAAGGAGACTAAATACGACGTACTCTATCTGCTCCATGGGGTAGGCGGTACAAGCTACGAATGGCCTAACGGCGCCACCTATCTGGGTACCTACGTGATCTGCAACCTTCTGGATCACCTGATCCTGAATGGCGAAATCGAACCGGTAATCGTGGTGTTCCCCGAGGGCAGAAGCTCACACGATTGGAAAGACACATCTTTCTCAGCGGATAAGACCAATATCCTTGGCTTTTACTACTTGGACTACGAGCTGAGATACGATCTGATTCCCTACGTTGAGGCTAATTTCAATACAAAAGCGGATATCAGCGACAGGTCACCGGAAGGCATTGCCAAGAACCGTAAGCACCGGGCAATTGGCGGGCTTTCCATGGGCGGTATGCAGACCTTGAACCTGATTATCGGCGGGTACAGAAGTGACTTCGGTTCCTTCGCAGGGGCACCGGGGAATCCCGGTAATGGGCTAGCCGGCACTGTTAAAGCACCGGGCATGCTCGATCTTTTTGCCCATGTGGCTTCCTTCTCGCCCGCACCCACCTCAAGCGATGGGCGGACATTGGGTGAGAGCATTGCCGCCTCGCCTTACAAAATCGATCTGCTCTACTTAACCTGTGGCGATGCAGACGGCACCTCGTTACACGCCTACAACTCTGCCATCGACGGGCTGCGGGAGACGGCGGGGGATAAGATCGGCGCCTTTTATCAGGTGACGATGGAACGCCGTGGACATGACTTCAGTGTCTGGAACAACGGAGCTTACAACTTCCTTCGGCTCAGCTTCGGTAGGACTCCGGCTGACCCGGCAGACATTGCCATAACTTTGGAATACTCCAGATAGAAGGGATGGGAAAGAGATGCTGCGAGAAGTAAGAATCAAAAACGGGTTAGTGCGGGGTCTGCCCGCTGCTGACCCGCGCATTACCAGCTTTAAGGGAATCCCCTTTGCTGCACCGCCGGTAGGGGAAAACAGGTGGCGGGCTCCCCAGCCTGCGCCGGATTGGGAAGGTGTTTTGGAAGCCTTTCAGTTTGGGCCCATAGCCATGCAGGCCACCCCGGGCATCAACAAGGATAACATTTATGATTTTGAGTGGCACGTTGACCCCAACGTACCCATGGATGAGGACTGCCTCCAGCTCAACATCTGGACGCCTGCCACGAGCCCCGATGACAAACTGCCAGTTTATGTTTGGTTTTTCGGCGGCGGACTGCAGGTAGGCTATCCATCTGAGATGGAGTTTGACGGCGAACGCATTGCCCGCCGGGGAGTAGTTGTGGTTACGATAAACTACAGGCTGAATGTGTTTGGCTTTTTGTGCCATCCCGAGATCACCAAGGAAGCACCGGAAGCCCCTGCCAACTTCGGCCATCTGGACCAGCAGTTTGCCACGCGTTGGGTAAAGGAAAACATCGCGGCCTTTGGCGGCGATCCTGATAACATCACAATCGGCGGACAGTCCGCTGGTGGTGGCAGTGTTCTGGCCCAGCTCACATCGCCACAGAATGAAGGTCTTTTCCAAAGGGCGATTATTCAAAGCGGCATGTTCGCTCCGGTCTACCCCAGCAACCGCAGACCTCCACGGGGCTTCAAGCTGGCAGATATGGAGCAGGCGGGAGTGGAGTTTTTCGAATTCCTCGGTGTGTCCTCCCTGGCAGAAGCTAGACAGCTGGATGGGGAATACATCCGCCAGAAGGCACTAGAGTTCGGCCGCTTCTGGGGCACTGTGATTGACAACCAGTTCTGCGTAGGGGATCCCTTTAAACTCTTCGTGGAGAACAAGCGCCTTGACGTTCCGGTTATGATGGGTCACACCTCTTCCGAATTCTTCAGCCAGCCCGTTGTGGAATCCAAAGCTGAGCTGAAGGGGCTAGCTGAAGAGATGTTTGGTGCTGATGCGTCACAGTTCCTGAGCCTGATCGATTTCGAAAATGCCAGTCTAGAAGAGGCAGTGGAAAAGGCGGCAGTGAGCACAATAGAATACGCCATCCGTGTGGCCGGTAAGGCTAACAGCGACACAGGCGCAAACACGCCCCTTTACTACTACAACTTCGATGCGGAAATTCCGGGCGAAGACAATCCGGGCACATTCCACTCTGTGGATCTGTGGTTCTTCTTTGAGACTCTGGCCAAATGCTGGCGCCCGTTTGTGGGTAAACACTACGATCTGGCCAGGCAGATGTGCAACTACTGGGCGTATTTCATCAAGAACGGTGACCCCAATGGGGTCGATGCTACAGGCGAGGCAATGCCCCAGTGGAACCGCTTCACGGCGGAGGAACCCTTTGGCATGCTGTTCGGTGACAAGTCCGAGTTTTACACTGAAGGCCCGAGCGAGTTAATGGCGTTTTTAGTGGAACAGTATTTCAAGAAACAGGCTGAACTGCGAGGAGGGGTTAGCCATGGCCGTATTTACCCTAGATGAGGGACGCATAGCTTACCAACGCCGAGATGAACTGGTGGTTATAGAGGCTTACGGGCCTAACACGCTGCGTTTTCGGGCTTCGCCCAATGCGCGACTGATGGAGGAAGACTGGAATCTCCTGCCGCCCAAACAGACGAACTCCGAGGTTAAGCTGGAGGATAATGCCGCCCTGATTGTAAACGGTGACCTGTCCGCCAGGATATTCGCCAACGGTAAGGTGGTCTATTACAAAAACGGCAGTGAGCTTCTGGCTGAACGATCTGAAATGGCGTTTTTCAGCGGCTACCGGGAGTATCGCCATGTGGAGGCGGATAATCACAAGGCCACCGTCATCTTTGAGGCCTATGAAGGAGAACACTTCTATGGGCTGGGGCAGGAGCAGAACAATGTTTTTGATTTGAAGGGCTCAACCAGCCAGCTTCTGCACAAAAACACGAAATCGTCCATTCCATTTGTCTACTCATCCAGGGGCTACGGCTTTTTATGGAACAACCCCTCCCTCGGGCGGTGTGAGCTGACCACTAACCACACCCTCTGGGAAGCCAACTCCTGCAAACAAGTGGATTACCTCATTACGGCAGGCGACACGCCTGCCGCAGTGATGCGCAGTTATGCTGAGCTTACTGGATATGCCCCCAAGTTCCCCGATTGGGCTTCGGGTTTCTGGCAGAGCAGGCTCCGCTACGAGAATCAGGATATCCTGCTGGAAGTGGCTAGGGAGTACAAAAAGCGGGGCATACCCGTTGCGGCAATAGTCATCGATTTCTTCCACTGGCCCGAACAGGGTGATTGGAAATTCGATGGGGACTATTGGCCCGATCCCCGGGCTATGTGCCGGGAACTGGAGGAAATGGGCATCAAGCCCATTGTCTCCGTTTGGCCTACCATCAACCCCAAGAGTGAGAACTACGCTTATATGGATGAGCGGAACATGCTCCTGAGGACGGAGCGGGGGACCTATGGGCTCTTTCCCTTCCAGGGAATGCAGACCTACATGGATCCAACCAATCCGGAAGCGAGGGAGTATGTCTGGTCCAGAATCAAGGAAAACTATTTTGATCTGGGCATTAAGAACTACTGGCTTGACCAGGCTGAGCCTGAAATTAGACCAGTCCATTTTGATAACGTCCGCTTTTACCGCGGCAACGGGGAAGAGGTGGGTCTCCTCTATCCCTACTATTACGCCAAGTTTTTCTACGATGGGTTGAAAAAAGAGGGACAGGAAGAGATTATCTCGCTGACCCGGGCCGCTTGGATCGGCAGCCAGCGGGTAGGATCCTTGGTCTGGTCGGGGGATATTCCCTCCACGTTCGAAGCTTTGGAAATGAGCGTCAAGACAGGCTTGAACATGGCCATGTGCGGTATCCCCTGGTGGAATAGTGACATTGGGGGCTTTTGGGGCGCCGATACTAAGAGTGACTATTTCCGCGAACTGATTGTACGCTGGTTCCAGTTTGGCGTGTTCTCACCGGTGATGAGGCTGCACGGAGCAAGGAATCGCTTGCCCGAACAGGGGAAACCCGATCCCAACCTGAAGGAACCCTCGGGCGGTCCCAACGAGATCTGGAGTTTTGGGGAAGAGGTATACCCTATCCTCAGGGATCTGATCATGCTGCGGGAGCGGCTGCGTCCGTACATCCACAAATATATGGACCTGGCCAGCACAACCGGTGCACCTATCATGCGGCCCATGTTCTTTGACTATCCGGAGGACGAGATTTGCTACAGCTTAGGCGATCAGTATTTCTTCGGTGAGGACATTCTCTTTGCCCCCATTGTGAAGCGGGGTCAGACCAAACGGGAAGTGTATCTGCC
>MTKW01001958.1_pt1 | contig 70015 bp, 47 predicted proteins | sample 1042761 | NCBI WGS metagenome assembly MTKW01 (sample SAMN06205366, study PRJNA360243) | anaerobic digester metagenome | biome: Wastewater treatment plant; feature: Anaerobic digester sludge; material: sludge; isolation source: anaerobic digester fed with sludge from wastewater treatment plant ... | reverse complement strand
CCGGGAGGAAACCGCTTTTTGGGCCGTTTCATGAAAACGGGGTTTTCAAAGGGGACTCAATAGTATTAGGTGAGAAATGAAACGTTATTGGATTATTTCCTTGCTGTTCCTGTTGCTGGCGCTGCCCTGCATTCAGGTGGGAGTGGTTGCGGCAGAAACCGACACGATAGGTATTGCCCTGTTTGATGTGGATGCTACACCCCCGGTGGGCAGCGAACTCACCTACCAGGTGATGGAGAACTCGGGGGAGTTGTCGCTGAGGGCAAGGGGCATTGTCCTTTTGGGGGACGGTGAGCCCATCGTGTTGTGCTCGATCGACTGGATTGGGATTGCCAACGGGTCACAAGATGCCTTCAAGGAGGCACTGGCCGAGGCGGCCGGCACCATCCCCAACCGGGTGGTGGTACACACGGGGCACCAGCATGACGCCCCGATCAGCGATTTCACGTCGGAACAGATACTGATAGACAACAACCTTCCGCCCGGTAATTTCGATGGCACCTTCGACCGGGAGGTGATTGCCCGCCTGCAAGCGGCTATCCGTCAATCGCTGCTGAAAGTTAAGAGGGTCACGCACGTGGGTCTGGGTAGTGCCGAGGTATTTCAGGTGGCCTCTAACCGGAGGGTGTACAAGAAAGATGGAAAGATCGTCACCATGCGCGGCTCCTCTTGTAGGGATGCCAACTTGAGGAACATGGAGGAGGGGCTTATCGACCCCGAGGTCTCCATCGTGAGCTTCTGGGACGGTGACACCCCCGTGGCGGCGTTGAACTTCTACGCGTGCCACCCCCAAAGCTATTACCTTACCGCGATCGCCAACCCGGACTTCCCGGGGATAGCCCGTTACATGCGGCAGCTGGCCCTTCCGGACGCGCTGCAAGTCTACTTTAACGGGGCGGGAGGCAACATCGCGGCCGGTAAGTATAACGACGGGAGTCACCTCACCCGCCTTCACCTGGCGGAGCGGCTGGCCGACGGGAAGGAACGTGCCTGGCAAGACACGAAAAGGTACGATGTCCGCTCTAAGGACTTGGGCTGGTATACCGAGTACCTGTTTCTCCCGTACAATGACAATGTGGCTGAAATCGAGCAGGAGATGCTGACGGCCAACAGCCGCTTCCTGGCGAACAACATGGGACGCCTCGGCTGGTACAAGCGGAGGCTATCCGGAAAGGGAATCGAGACGGCGTGCTTGCGGGTGGGTGACGCCCGCGTGCTGTTCATGCCGGGGGAGCTCTTCGTGGAGTACCAGCTGGCGGCCAAGGCGATGGCCCCCGACCATTTCGTGGCCATGGCCGCTTACGGTGACTACGGCCCCTTTTACATCGGCAACAAGGAGGCGTATGACGAGGGGGGGTACGAGATCCAGTCGAGCCCGGTGACCGCCGAGTCGGAGGAGGTGATCCTGCAGAACATCCGCACCCTCTTGAACCGGAGCATGGAGCCTAACAGCAACGACCTGCTCACCTATACCGGATCGAAAGGGGAACGCCTGCCCGTGACCACGGAAAAAGAGTGGAACAGGAAACGGGAAGAGGTGTTGAAAAACATGCAAGAGGTGATGGGTACCCTTCCCCGCGGCAAGCGGAGTTTCAAGGTGAACTACACCGAAACGGAGGAGTTCCCCGGCTATACCCGCTACAGCATCAACTTCCAGGCTGCTCGCGGAGAGACGATCTACGCGTACCTGTACCGCCCGAAGGGTGACGCCAAGCGGTACCCGGCCATGCTGGCGTTGCACGGCACGGGCGATGAAGGGAAGAAGATCATCGATGGGAGCACGGCCAAGAAGAACCGGGGCTACGCGAAGGAGTTGGCCGAGCGGGGTTACGTGGTGATAGCGCCCGATTACCCGAGCATGGGTGAGCTGAAAGGGTATGATTTTGCAAGCGACCGATACGAATCGGCCACCATGCTGGGGATCTTTAACCATATCGCCTGCGTGGACCTGCTCCAGAGGCTTCCATACGTGGAGAAGGAGAAGATAGGGGTGATAGGTCACTCCCTGGGCGGGCATAACGCGATTTTCGCTGCCGCGTTCGACCCCCGCTTGCAGGTCATCGTCTCCAGTTGCGGGTGGACCTTGATGGACTATTACAACGCGGGTGAGCGAAACACCAAGTATTATGGCGGTCGTTTAGGCCCCTGGGCACAAGATAGGTACATGCCATTGATAAGGGATAAGTATGAGCTGGACCCGGGAAAACTTCCCTTCGACTTCGATGAGATTATCGCGTCATTGGCCCCCAGGCCCTTCTTCTCCAACTCCCCCGTTGGCGACTTGAACTTCTCGATAGAGGGGGTGAGGAAAGGGATTAGCCGCGTAAAGCAGGTGTATAGCTTCATGGGTGCCCAGGGTAACGTGGTGATGGCTTACCCCGATGCTGGGCACGACTTCCCACCCGAGGTGAGGGAGGAGGCGTACCGTTTTATCGATAACTTCTTGAAAAAGTAATCGTTTAATCCCGTGGGTTTTCATCTGTTTTAATCATTTTGTAATGAAGTGTTATTTGGATTGTAATAGATTGTGCATGGCAAACCTGAAAACAATAATAAAAATGTAAATGAGAGGGCGAAAAGCATTACGGCAGTGGTTATTTTGCTGTTATTTGCGTTTTTTGAACAGTTAATTGCGCAAAAGGAACTTTTAAGCCGTTACGATTTGGTTACTTTTACGAAAATATAATGTTTTTTTAAATAACTACCGCTAAGCGGGCGTTGATTCGTAAAAATTAATGAAACATGAATGAATTCAAGCAATTATTGTGTCATGGGTTCTTGAAGTACCCGATGATTGTCCTCATGCTTCTTCTGATTCGCCCCGTGTTTGCTACGAACGCGGGTTCGTTTGAGAACCAAGAGGTTAACCAGGCAAGACGAACCATCAAGGTGTCGGGTCGCGTGGTTGATCAGCATGGTTTCCCAATTCTCGGTGCCACGGTTGTGGTAAAAGAGAGAAAAGGGGTGGGAGTGACTACCGACATTGATGACGGGAAGTATGAGATCCAGTGTTATTCTGACGAGACGCTGGTTTACTCTTTTGTTGGTTATATCACGAAGGAGGAGAAGGCTATCCAGGCCAACAACGTTACCATCGTGCTTGAGGAAGATGTCAAGACGCTGGACGAGGTGACGGTGGTGGCTTTCGGTACGCAAAAGAAAGAGAGCGTTATCAGTGCCGTTACTGCCGTGCGCCCCGATGAGTTACGGATTCCGGCAAGTAACATCACCACCGCCTTTGCCGGGAGAATGGCAGGGGTTATCGCGTACCAACGCTCCGGTGAACCCGGGCTGGACAACGCGGAGTTCTTTATCCGCGGGGTTACTACCTTTAGTACCGCCGGTAAAAGAGACCCGCTCATCTTGATTGACGGTATCGAGATGAGCTCAACCGACCTCGCCCGCATCAACGTGGACGATATCTCGTCGTTCTCGGTGATGAAAGATGCCAACGCGGCCGCCCTTTACGGGGCTCGCGGCGCGAACGGCGTTATCTTGGTAACCACCAAGGAGGGGAAGACCGACAAGCTTTCGATCAATATCCGGGGGGAGTTGTCCTCCTCAGCCAACACCGAGTTGGTAGAACTGGCCGACCCCATTACCTACATGCGTCTCCACAACGAAGCGGTGAGGACGAGGGACGCGATGGTGGCCCTGCCCTACTCCTCCTCCAAGATCAGGGAGACCGAGCTGGGTACCGATCCCGTGAGGTATCCCGTGGTGGACTGGTACGACTACCTGATTAAAGACCGCACCTTTAACCAGCGGGTAAACGTGAACTTGACCGGGGGGGGACAGGCCGTGCAGTACTACCTGGCGGCCAACTTGCAGCACGACACGGGTATCTTGAAGGAGAGCAAGGAGAACATGTTCAGCAATAACATTGACGTCCGAAAAATTCAAGTACGCTCCAACGTCACCATCAAGCTCACCCCGGCAACCACAGCGGTGATCCGCGCGTACGGCACCTTCGATGATACCACCGGCCCTGTACAGGGAGGGGCTAGGGTGTTTCACGCGGCGCGGAACGCGTCACCCGTGCAGTTTCTGCCCTTTTATCCGCCCGACGAGGCGACCAAATACAACAAGCACATCCTGTTTGGTATGGGACCCGAGATGGGCTCTTTCGTCAATCCCTACGCGCAGGTGATGAGTGGCTACGCCGAAACCAGCCGCTCCATGATGCTGTTCCAGATGGAGATGGATCACAAGTTCACCGGGGTGCTGGATGGATTGTTTGCCAAGGCGGTATTTAACGTGAAGCGCGACGCGTATTACGCCATAACCCGTGGCTATAATCCCTTTTACTATCACCCCGCCACCACGCTCGACGGCTCCTATCAGTTGATAGCCCTTAATCCCGAATCCGGTACCGAGTACCTTAGTTTCGGTTCAAGTCCCCGCGACGTGACCGCAACCCAGTACGGCGAGTTTCGGTTGGGGTACAACAAGGTGTTTAATGACAAGCATGATATCAACGCGCTGCTCGTGGGAACCATCCGGAACGAATCCGGGCTAACCGCGCAAGCAACGTCGCTGTTGTACGCTTCCCTCCCGCGCAGGAATCTCTCCTCTGCCGGTAGGCTGGCGTACGGTTACGATACCCGCTATTTCGCTGAATTTAACTTCGGGTATAACGGTACGGAGCGTTTCGCCGAGAACAACCGGTTTGGCTTCTTCCCCTCCTTTGGGCTGGGTTGGATGGTAAGCAACGAGCCGTTCATGTACAACCTGAAGGATGTGATCACTACTCTTAAGTTAAAAGCTACTTACGGGTTGGTGGGGAACGACGCGATTGGTGACCCTTATGACCGCTTCTTCTACCTCTCCCGGGTGAACATGTCGGGTGCTGGCTACAGCTTTGGGGTTAATAGGGTTAACCCCGGTTCCGGTATTACGATCGAGCGCTACGCGAACGAGCTAATCACTTGGGAGATTGCCAAGAAGACCAACCTCGGTATAGAGATTGGGCTATTTAACGACTTAACCCTCTTGGCCGACTACTTCACGGAAAGGAGGGAGAATATCTTGATGTCCCGCGCGGACATCCCATCCACGATGGGGTTGCGGGTAACCCCTCAAGCCAACGTGGGGGTAGCCGAGGGGCAAGGGTTTGAGATGGAGCTCAAGTACCAGAAGAACTTCACTAAAGACCTCTGGGCGGTGGTGAACGGCAACTTCACCTACGCGACCGCCCGTTACAAGGAGGTTGAGGAGCCCGACTACAGCGATGCGCCGTGGCGATCGCTCGTGGGGCATAAGCTAAACCAGCCGAGGGGGTTTATCGCCGAGCGGTTCTTTATCGACGAGGCGGACGTGAACAACTCGCCGAGGCAGGAGATTGGCGGTGTATACGGGGCCGGCGATATCAAGTACAAGGATATCAACAACGATGGGGTCATTAACTCCGATGATATCGTACCTATCGGTCATCCGGTCATCCCCGAAATTATCTTTGGTACCGGTTTTTCTTTTGGCTACAAGGCGTTCGACCTCTCCTGCTTTTTTCAGGGTTCTATGCGCTCTTCATTTTTCATCAGCCCTGCGGATATTACCCCGTTTTTAAACAACGGCCAACGTGCTTTGTTGAAGTATATCGCGGACGACCACTGGTCGGAGAACAACCGGAACATCTACGCTTTCTGGCCCCGCCTCTCGGCTTACCAGGTACCCAACAACAACGCGCAAAGCACCCATTGGTTGCGTGACGGCTCCTTCTTGAGGTTAAAAACCGCCGAGGTGGGGTTCACGCTGCCTGAGAACTTCACCCGGAAGTTCCATGTGAGCATGCTTCGTATCTACTTGAGCGGCAGCAACCTTCTCCACTGGTCCACCTTCAAGATGTGGGATCCGGAGATGGCGGGCAACGGGTTGGGTTACCCGGTGCAACGCGTATTTAACTTGGGGATAAACATCAATTTTTAAATGTCGACAATATGAAGAAGATACTACACATAACGGTCGCCCTTCTCTTTGTAGGGATGGTGAGTTGCGACTACCTGGACGTGGTTCCGAACGACACGCCAACGCTGGATCACGCCTTTTCGAACCGCGCCGTTGCCGAACGTTTCCTGAGAACCTGCTACTCGAACCTACCCGATGTGACGGATCCTTACTTTTACCCGGGTTGGTATACCAGCCAGCACGAGCTTATTTTAAAAGATGGCCGCGCGCAACGCTCGGTGGCTGGCTATATTGCCTATGGAAGGCAAAACACCAACCATCCTTACCAGAACTACTTCTCGGGGGGCAACGGGGGGAGTAACTTGTATATCGCGATTCGCGATTGCAACATCTTTTTGAACAACATCCATATCCCCCGCGACATCACGGAGGAGGAGCGAACGCGCTGGATAGCGGAGGTGAAGTTCCTGAAGGCCTATTACCACTACTTCCTGATGACCCTTTACGGCCCCATCCCGATTGCCGATGAAGAGGTGCCGCTGTCGGCATCGCCTGAGGAGCTGCAGGTGTACCGTGAGCCGGTGGACGTGGTGGTGGACTATATCGTGGACCTGCTGGACGAGGCTATCGAAGAGTTACCCTTCGTGCTGCCCGACCCACAGACGGAATTGGGGCGTCCTGACCAGGTCATCGCATTGGCGGTCAAGGCGAAAACCCTCGCGTGGGGTGCTAGTCCCCTGTTTAACGGCAACAGCGACTACAAGAACTGGGTGGATAACCGAGGCATCCAGTTAATCTCTGACACCTACGATCCCGCGAAGTGGGAGCGGGCGGCCACGGCGATCAAGGAGGCGATTGACGCGGCCCACGAAGCTGGCAAGCAACTCTACACCTTCAACAAGTTCGCGGGTGGGGCGAAAACGTTCAATATGAACGATACGCTGGTGCAGCTGATGACCATCCGGAAGGCGATTACCGAGGAACCTGAACGCAACACCGGGGTGATCTGGGCTTCTCAGGATATTCCCGCCAACTACAAAGGGGGGAGTTCTGCCTTGGGATTAAGTACATTAGGGAATCATTTATTGACGCTTTTCCCCTATATGTACGCGCAAGATCAACCTTCGTTGGTCAATTACAATTCAGCATCGTGGCATATGGCCGAGCTCTATTACAGCAACAACGGTGTACCCATCGAGGAGGATAAGGACTATAACTACCCCGGTCGCTACAACGTAAGGCGTGCCACGCCGGGCGATAACCACCAATTTTACATAGCCACCGGCGAGACCACGGCCGAGCTGCACTTTAACCGGGAGCCACGCTTTTATGCCGGCTTATGCTTCGACAGGGGATTTGTAGAACTCTCCACTTGCACGGAGGACGGTGGGGCCACCTTCTCCCCGTTTATGCGGTGGCGCGGAAATGAAGTGTTTAATACCGGTGAATATAGTCCAAAAAAAATCATCGCGTTCGAAACATCCTGTAGCCAGGGTGACGTTAATAAGCGGTACTCCCCCCATGATTACCATTTTCCAATCATACGGCTTGCCGACCTCTACCTCCTCTATGCCGAAGCGCTGAACGAGGTGAAAGAGCAGCCCGATGACGAGGTCTACTACTGGATAGACGCGGTACGCGAAAACGTGGGACTCAATGGCGTGGTGGAGTCCTGGGAGAACGCGTCGATTATCCCCGATAAGCCGTTGAACAAGGTGGGTATGCGGGAGATCATTCGTAAAGAGCGGCTGATTGAGCTCTCTTTCGAGGCACAGCACTTCTGGGATCTGCGTCGCTGGAAAATCGCCGACCAGTACTGGTCGCTTCCGCGTACCACGTGGACGAATGATGAGGGAAATCCGGAAGACTTTTATGTCCCGAAAGTCATCGGGGAGTCACGTCAGGTGAGCTTCCGCGACTACCTCTCTCCCATCCCGTTCAATACCACGCGCATCAACCCTAACCTGGTTCAAACGTATGGGTGGCAATAATTGAGATGCTTTGTTAAACCAAATAAACGATACATTGTATGAAACGAATCTATTATATCTGTCTACTTGCACTGATTGGCATCTTGTACACGTGCGAAGATGTGCAAATGGGTCCCAAGGACCCGGGAGTGCCGTGGGAGATGGGTCCCATTACCGAGTACTCCATTAACCCGATCAACGGGGGGGCCGAAATCTCCTATTCGATTCCCGATAACCCCGACATCATGTACGTGATGGCGGAATACGAGCGCAACGGTAAGGTATTCACCGAGAAATCCTCGGTGCATACCAACATGCTTACCATCGAGGGGTACCATCGCGTGGATCGTGTTAAGGCGACGCTCTACCTTGTTAACCGCTTCGAGCAACGCTCCAAGCCGCTCGTGGTGGAATTCGAGCCGCTTGAGTCAATCATCGATATCGCCTTCAGGTCGCTCGACTTGATCCCCAACTTCGGCGGGGTTCAGGGCTCATGGGTAAATCCAACCGCCACCGAGCTTGGGGTGCGGTTGATGACTTACGATGACTCGCTGTACCACGACTTGGTTACCAGGGAGATGTACTACACCCAAATGGAAGAAGAGAAGCATTCGTTCAGGGGCTTTGAGGCAGTGGAGACTACCTTTGCCCTATCGTTCGAGGACAAGTGGGGCAACATTTCCGATACCCTGCAACTTACAACCACGCCCTTTTTCGAGGTACAGGTACCAAAGCCATACGCCGATTACCGGGCGCATATTCCCTGGGATAACACTACCAACTTGGGTAACTTCACCCTTGCTGGCTTGTGGGATAATATCGTGAATAGCTCCCGGAACGGCTGGCTTACCCAGCAAGGGAGTAGTGGCTTGTCCATAACCATTGATCTAAAGCAACGGGTAAAGTTAAGCCGGCTCATTCACCACTTTTATCATGTCAACTCCCCTTATGGTCAGGTGAATGCTTCTTCGCTGGAGATCTGGGGAACCGATAAGATCGATTACGATAAGTTAGCGGATAAAGATTACTGGTTAGACTCTTTGAGCCTGAGAACCGGCCATATTAAAGGGTTGGATCCAACTTATCCTATCCCCGAGCGAACCTTTAAAGATGATTGGCAATACCTGGGCTACCACTCCATTCCGGTTTACACCAATCAGTCCGATATACGGGCGTTGGCGGCTAATGGTGCCGAGTACGATATGCCAATTGAGGCTGAACCTGTTCGTTACATTCGGATATTCGTTCGCGCCATCACGTTGGGTATGAGGGAGGATAACTACTTCTCCATGGGCGAGCTCACCTTCTTTGGAGATAACACTGTTCCACAAGATTAAAACTAAGAACGTATGAAACAAAGTATAAAAACATTGACGTTAACAACCCTTGCCCTCGTTATGCTTATCGGAGTTCTCCCCTCGTGCGATGACATGAACGATATTCAAAGCGAGTATGCCGACCGAGATGAGCGGGTATACCTGGGCAAAGTGGACTCCCTGAAGGCGTTCCCCGGCTTCGGCAGGGCCAAGATCACGTGGTACATCACTGCCGATCCCAAGATCGAGCAAACCGTTATTTACTGGAACGAGCGGACAGACTCCCTGGTCAAAAACGTTTCCCGAACCTCGTCGGGTGTTATGAAGGATTCCATCATCATTGAGAACCTGCCCGAGGGTTCCACTTTATTCGAGTTCCGGAACATGAACAGCAAGGGCGAATACTCCCTCTATACCTCCGTGACGGCCACGTCTTGGGGGGGGGTTCGCCAAGGGGTTGCGGGCTAGAAGGCTTACGTCTACCATCTTTAACTACCAGGACTCTAAGTTTGCCCTGCAGTTCACGCCTACGGCACCGGGCGATAGCGTGATTTACTCTCAAGTGCTTTATACCGATAATGAAGGGGTTGAAAAGTTGTTACGCATCGAGAGGGAGGTAAACGACACCGTGCTGACCAACTTTGCCGATGGCGGCGAGTTTCGCTTCCGCAACATCTTCTTCCTGCCCCAGGGTATGGATACCGTCTATAGCGATTACCAGACCATTAAGGCGCCGAAGGCGGTGTTTGACACCGGTAAGAAGATTGACTTTCCGGGTTCCCCCTTTAGCCGCTACTCTGCAGCTTCTGACAACCTGCTCTACGAGTGGACCCAAACGGGTGATCTTATACTGTATGAGATTGGTGTTGGTGAATCTTTCAGCGTACTGGAGACCTACGCCGGATTGGTGCCGAGGACAACGTACCGCGACTTCTTCTTCTACGATGATGGCAAATTTATCGGCATCGGTGTTGGCAACCAGGTCTTTATGTTGGAGATAGAAAACTATCAACTGTTGTTTGTAAAAGCTACCCCGACCTCTGGCAACTATTTCGGTTCAGGGTTTTCTATGCCTGTGTTTATACCGGCACGCGGCTTCATGTACGCTATACAAGCCACGGGGCTGATGCATTCGTGGTTTGCCAATAACAACGCCACTTGGGGCTCTCCTGTCAGCATTAAGGTGGCGGACAAGTTCGCGTACAAGACGGTAGCCCTCTTTAGCTCCAATTTCCTTATCGCGATTGATGATGATGGCGGCTTGTGGAGTATTCCTATCTCTTCCACCGGGCTGTTCAGGGGGTTGAGCAAAATAGGGAGTGGTTGGGACCGTTTCCTCGGCATCATAACGCTTGGTAAAAAATTATACGCGGTAGATGCCAACGGTGACTTCTACGAGTTTGATTTCAACGCCACCGACTATTATTGGGTGCTGGATTAAATGCACTTTACTTCGGCTCACCTTGAGCCGTTGCCCTAAAATCATCAAGGCGACCATCCGCATGGAGGTAGCCTTGATGATTTTAAACCTGTATCTGCGAATGATACGAGATACTGTCCTAACTTTACTGCCCGCCATTCTTTGCGAAATCGATAATTATGAATAGTTTTGCAACAAACAAGGATAGAAATTACACACTTTTTGGGATACTACCTTTAGACTAGAGACACACTAAATGTAACACTACCTACTATCAGCAAGGTTTGAATACAAGATATGAGTAATATGAGAAAATCGTTTCTCGTTTTTTGTTTTTCCTGTTTCCCCGTTATTTTGTTAGGGCAAGCTCCCGGCATGATCGCGGACAGTGCTACGGTGCGTCTCACCCGGCAGTTGGCCTTGTTCCCGCACGAGAAGATCCACGTTCAGACGGACAAGCCCTGCTACCTGTCGGGCGAGCGGGTATGGTTCCGGGCGCACGTGGTGGACGCGATGGACAACAGGCCATCGATCCTCAGCCGTTACGTCTACGTCGAGTTGATTGACCCTTTCAACGAGCTGGTGGAGCGGGTCAAGATTCGCCCCGACAGCACGGGGGTGTACGCCAGTTACCTGGATCTAAAGGAGGAGCTCCCCGAGGGAGAGTACACCCTGCGGGCATATACCCGGTACACCCGGAACCGGGGAGAGGAGGCCTTGACCCGTAAAACGATCCGGGTGATGGATCCCTATTCCCTACAGGTGGAAGTCGTGCCGGATTTTACCGTCCGCGAGAACGGGCTTGAGGTGAGCTTTCACTTCGTGAACCGCGCCAGCGGGGACACCATCGTGCCCGAGAGCGTGATGGCCCGGCTCCCGGGGGAACCCGCGAGAATCATCCGGTCAAATAACGAAACGGTCTTCAACTGGTCGTTTCCCGCCCGGCAGGTAAAAGATGCCCGTGCCCTGCTCCTGGAGATCGTCCGGGACGGGAGAAGGTACAGCCGTTATTACCCTATACCCCACGCGGCGGGGGATATCGATGTTACCTTCCACCCCGAGGGGGGCTACCTCGTGCCGGGACAAGTCTGCCAGGTGGCCTTCAAGGCCATGAACCCCTCGGGGTTAGGCGAGGATGTCTCGGGGGTACTGTACAACTCGAGGGACGAGCAGGTAACCACCTTTGCCTCCCGCTTGATGGGGATGGGGACATTTAGCTTCCTCCCCGTGGCCGATGAAACCTACCATGCCGTTTGCGAGACCAAGGGGGGCCTTGTCAAGCGGGTGGAACTGCCCATCCCGGAACCCGGGTCGAGGGTCATCAGCGCGCGCCACGCGCGTGAGCGGGTAGTCGTCTCCTTGCTGGAGGGTCCCACCGCCCCGGGCGGACCCGTCTCGTTGTTGCTCCACAACAAGGGCATCGTGCTGTACCACGAGCCGTGGCAGCCGGGAAGGGGTAGTTACTCGTTCCCGACCTCCCTCCTCCCCTCGGGTGTTTCGAGTTTCCTGTTGTTAGACGAGCATCTTGATATCCTCAGCGAGCGGATGGTATTCCACCTTAACGAGGATGACTTCTCCTGGGTAACCGCCAGTGACTCCTCTCCCTCCCACGAGCGAAGGGAGCTTGTCTCTCTCAAGCTCCGGCTGGACAACATCGTTGATACCGCGTCACACGACAATATGGCCATCTCGGTGGTCGACGCGAGCGCCGTGCCGGTGGACACCGCGTGCGACCTCGTCTCCACGCTGCTGCTTGCCTCGGAATTAAAAGGCCACGTGGAGTCGCCCGCCCGCTACTTCTCAGGTGGGCAACTCGAGACGGCGGCGCTGGACGCGTTGATGATGACGCAGGGGTGGCGCCGGTACGACATTCCCCGGGTGTTGAAGGGAGAAATCGAGACCCCCGGCATCCTTCCCGAGCGGTTCCAGGAGGTGAGCGGCACCACGGAAGCCATGTTGCTGAGCAAGGTGGAGGGCGGGAGCGTGAGCCTCTACGCGATGCTGGATACCCTGTACAGCATAGAGAGCACGACGGCAGACAAGGAGGGGCGCTTCCTCTTCTCCGTGGAGTACCCCGAGGGGACCAAGATCACGGTGCAGTCGCTGACCGCCAAAGGATGGAAGAGCAACTTCCTCGAGATAGACACCGTGACCTACCCCGACCTCACCCTCGCGGCGCTGCCGTCAAGGGGTACCCCGGTGGCGCGGGAAAAAGTTGCAGTAGAAGTGGGGTTCGACACGGACGATTACCTCCGGCAGGCCAACGCGGAGTACTCGCGGAAGCACGGCATCCGCGGGGTGATGTTAGAGGAGGTGAGGGTGACGGCCCCGGCCGTGAAGCCCTTCAAGGAGTCGGCCTGGTACTCCCCCGTCTTCTCATCCCCACCCATGACTTCCGAGGAGATCAAGAAGAGGAAGTTCAGCAACATGCTCACGGTACTTTTGAACACCCCGGGAGTCGCCCTTACAAAAGGCGGGTTAACTACCACCCGCTCGGACAAGCCGATGTTGATCGTCGTTGATGACGTGCCGTTACCCGAATTCGATGTAATGAGCATGGACGTGAATGACGTCGACAACCTGTTCGTTATAAAAGATTACAATAGCATTTTCGGGGACTACCCGGGCACGAGCGGGGCGTTGGTGATCATGACCACGGTCGGCTCCAATGAAAAGGTCAAACCCCTGAACATTCGCCGCTTCACGCCGCTGGGCTACCGGCCGGCCGCGGAGTTTTACGCCCCCCGGTACGAGACCCCGGAACAGGTGAATTCCCCGGAGCCCGATTTGCGCACGACCATTTACTGGAAGCCCGACGTGCACTTCTCGGCGGAGGGCGAGGCGGTGGTCGAGTTTTACGCTGCCGACACCCCCACCGTCTACCGGGTGGTAGGTGAAGGAGTTACAGGTTCCGGGAAAATAATCAGTTTTACCCAAGAGATCACGATAGAGGGTGGCATCAATTAATACCTCCACACGCCCTTTACATCGTGATAACCCACTATATCATGACATAGCTCTCCATGACGTTGAAAAAAGCAAAATTGGTTAGCATGTAAGTTCAAATAGTAGATGCAACACTACATGACAAGAGGCTACCCTAGCGTTAAGGTAGCCTCTTGATGGTTATTACGCCATAGGCTTTTAGATTCTTAGCCTCCTGGTTTCTTAACCCTTTAAGCTTTGAGCTTCGCGATATTGTTGTGAATTTTGTCGATAGCGTTCACGATATCGTCCATATCTCCTGACTTCATCAATGCGTATAAAGCCACGAAACAGATACAAACATGAGCCTCGATCCTGCGTCGTGTAAAATGGAACATGGGACGTATCTCTATCTTGGATTTAGTTATTCTAAAGGCTCTCTCTACATGCCAAAGATTATGATAAGCCATGTAAACCTTATCAGGAGCTATAGTGGTATTGGTAAGATAGCCTTTCAGCCCGTCCCACCGTTCATCCTCCTTTATTTTATCATAATCTATCTCCACTTTTACATCCCCACGCATTGTTAAAAACTTGTTCTACCCTCGTTTGTTAACATTATCTTTCGTGAGTGTACCCCTCTTGTACGCTTTCTCCAGGCGACGGATGCCTCGCTCTCGATTGTAAGCATCTTTCTTCGCTCTATCATCGGTAACATGGTATGACCCTCGTATTTATTGCCCTCATGAATACAATACGCCAAAGGATAGCCATCGAGGCTCACCAGTAAACCTAACAGGATTTGAGGATTACTATGCTTACCCTCCTTAGAAAAACCTCTCTTTCGTAAATCATCTTCATAGTCGGTTTCAAAATACAAGGTGGTAACATCATAGAAGAGTATACCTATGTTCCCTCCAAATAGTTCAAGGGTATGCTTAACACTGATCTCTTGTACTATATTATGCTGATTGTCTGCCAATTTATCCAAATAGCGATATATCTTGGAGAGATCCACGTCATCATCGAAATGGTTTTTCAAGTACTCAACCGTTGCAGCTTTACTGGCGGGATAAGATAATCTGGCTTTGACTAATTTCCTGAATATATCATCTTCGATTTTATTGAAACCTATCGAGTCGAATACCCGGTCTAATATTAAATCAGAACCATTGATCAGGATATTGGTAACGTTTGAAAGCAGACGATTGACCTCCTGTATCTCTTTTTCACGAGCCTCTCTTTCTTCCTCGAAGAGATCGAGTCGCGGATGGCGATGTTGCTCTTCTTTTGCTATCCAAGCTTTACCTTCTGCTACCAATTTTTCAACCTCTTCCGCGCCACGTCCAATGCCGATAGTAATTAACTCTTTATAGCGACCTTTGTATTTTTCAGCAACAACTACACTTGTGGTACCTGAACGATTCTTCTTTCTTTTAACAAACATCTTTAAAAACATCTCGCGTACCCCAAAATCAGGGTACGCAAAGATATATATTCTTGTTTATTAGGCAATTATAAAAATAGGCTTTTTTGAGTGACGAAGTCAGGAAACAGCTTTACAAGAAACTTAAATCTTTTGGAACATAATATCTCATTTGAGTTACACCATTTGGAAATCTTGCCTTGTTATACTTCAGAGCATTTTGAATAAAATCATCACACTTTTTCTCATCATAAATTCCTTTATTAACCGCAACAGAAAGTATATCCAAAGTTCCTAAATAATAGATTTTATTTCTTTCACAATATGGTGCAACGTCTCTAAAATTACTGCTTGCTATTATATTTTTGTTGAATTTAGCCACAGCCATACAAGCTCTTTCCCCATCTCCAATTAAGTGATTGGACTGTTTTATCCTGGCGAACTCCCGCTTAATGTTTATATCATCATTAGGGAAATTCATAAATAATAAGTTGCCTTTTTTTATTAAATTATCAACAAAAGCCAACCTGACCGGATGAAAAGCTACTTCATTATAAACATAGTCTAATATGGTACATTGGTGAGGGGTTAATATCAAAGGTAAATCCTCCAAACAGTAGTTTGAAATGAAATGCGAAATTACATCACAATCAATTAGAATGATTTTTGTATCACTACTCCTCTCCATTGTCATCATTTAAGGTGATTTTCGATACATCAACACCCAAATCTTTCATTAGAGACATGTATGAGCTTTCAGAAATAATACCTTCATCCCAAGCTTTATATGCCATCGAACCATAATTCCCAATAACTTTATTTTGTTTACCCGGTTCATAAAGTTTCGTGTCATATCCATATTTTCTGGCATAAGACTTTATTCCGTGTTGATATTTTGCTTTGTATTCTTCATCAATCAAACCTAACTCCACTAATCTAATCAGCAAAGTAGCATGTGAACAAGCAAAATATTGTTCAATTGCCAACATTGTTCCTATTGTTACTTTATTTTTTACTCTTTCCTCTTTCGGAATTAAACTCCAAACACCCCATTCAGGTAAAAGAAGATAAACTGCAAACATATCAGCTCTATATTCATTTATATCTCCCTTTTTATCAAATTTACCCGCATTACTAATAGTTGCTGTAAAGTTTTCCTGAAAATACAAGTGATACAGTTCATGACAGATAGTAAAATGTTGTTTTCCAATAGAATGTTCGCTATTGATAAGCATAAACCTTTGAAAGTTGTCTTGCCCTTCATTTGTCTTTATTTTGATAGACATTCCTGACAGACCACTACTCAAAGGTCTATACACAGTTAAAATGTTGTTCTTTTGAAGTAGATTACTGAAAATTATTGGCTCATTTTCATTTAGGGAGTTGTCTTTCCTAAACTTTCGAGCTAAAAATTCAAGTTCTTTTAGTTTTTTGCTCATTTGCTAACGCGTTTTGTAGATAGTAATAGTTTAATACGATTTTTTTAAATGATGAAATAGAAATCAGGTCTTGTGTGTCAAAACTATTTGCCCTAAATGCAAAAACTGACAACAATTGTTGCTGACGTGGGTCGTCTTGATAAAGCTCATATTCTTCCACGTTAAAAAGCAAAGCAATTTTACTAATGACATCGGCAGGAATAGTTCTCGCATCATTTTCGTACTGACTAATAGCAGAAGCGGTGATGTTAAGATAATTGGCAATTTGTTCTTGCGTGTATCCTAAACTTTCACGCAAGTTGCGGATGTTTTTGGAGAGCATGGATTTAATTATTAATAAGTTAGATTGACTTTCTTTGGAATGAAAATGTGTTACAAAAGTAATATAAATTTCAATTCTGTCAAAAAATATAACAGGTTTTTTTAAAAAAACTCCTGGAGTTACATACTTGGTCATACTAATTCCTTTAATACTAGATTTTCAAGTGAGTTGGGGTTGAAAGAGAAGAGCGAGCTAAGGTCTGTAATTGAATTCACGTCTTTAATTTTACGAGATAAGCTTAAAGCCAATGAGACTTTATTTACGGACGGAGACTCGGACTCATCAATGATGTAATCGTCTTCTCTATTTGCTATCGTTTCATCAAATTCCCTTTCGGTAATACTGCCGTCAAGCAAATTACAGTAAAGTTGAAAGTAATTCCTCTCCCTTGTCCTATTGTTAACAGCTTTAAACAACATATCAACTACCTCTTCTGCCGTTTTGCCAGATATTATGTCCATAAATTCGTTTTCTGAAGAGATGGACAAAGTAAGGTGAGTTTTCATATGGGGTGAATTCGATGGGATTTCAACCGTATTCATAACGCAATTCCCCGAAACAGTTAACGTTGTAGCGGAATTCACATGTTCATGTGATAAATATCGAGATTCATTGTTAAGCATGCCTGAAAAAAAATTACTGCAAATATAGATGTTTTATAGGATATGTAAAAAATAAACAAAAAAGTAGCTTGTTTTGTTTTCGTTACCCTCTAAAATGGATTCTGTAACTTAAAATGTAAGTTCAAATAGTAGATGCAACACTACATGACAAGAGGCTACCCTAGCGTTAAGGTAGCCTCTTGATGGTTATTACGCCATAGGCTTTTAGATTCTTAGCCTCCTGGTTCCTTAGCCCTTTAAGCTTTGAGCTTCGCGATGTTGTTGTGAATTTTGTCGATCGCGTTCACGATGTCGTCCATATCTGACCTCGTGCCAAGCATCAGCCCACCGTGCCAAATCCAGAGCGCGGAGTCAAAGGTCTTGATCAACTCGGGGCAGTGGTTCCGCTCCTTGTACGCTTCAAAGTCGAGCTCATCCGCGCTATAGAACTTCCGGTAGATATCCGACTTGAACACCTCGTTGATCATGGGCTGACCGTACAGGGGATCATTCGGGTACCCGGTTCCGATGGGTATCCCTTCGGCTTTCAGTGCCTCCATGAAACGTTCGCGGGGAACACCCTCCATCTTGTCTTGGTTGTAGACCATCGAGTAGATGTAGTAGGAGGCCTCCGTGGGTCCTTCACCTTTGTGCAGTTTCACGGGGGTGACACCGGGATAGGCGGCGAGCTTTTCGTTCAAGTAGGCCCCGTTCTCGTTCCGAATCTTGTGTTGCTCTTCAAGCTTCTCCATTTGACAGAGACCGATGACGGCTTGATACTCCGACATCCTGATCTTGTTGGCCAAAAGAAGGGCCGTGATGGAGCTGATCTGTCCCGATACCGAGCCCGACGCGTACCCGAAGTTGTGGTAGGAGTAGAGACGGTCGTAGTACTCGGTGTCATCGGTCAGGATACCTCCCCCTTCACCAATGGGAAGGTTTTTAGAGGCTTGGAAGCTGAAGCAGCCGGCGTTACCGAACGTTCCTACCCTTTTGCCCCCAATCTTCGCGAGGTGCGCCTGGCAAGCGTCCTCAACCACGAACAGGTCGTGCTCTTTGGCAATCCTCATGATCTCCGGCATGTCGGATGGGTAGCCGCAGATATGCACCGGGAGGATTCCCTTGGTGCGCGGTGTGATTTTCTCCCTGATCTTCTTGGTGTCTACCTGGAAGGTCTCGGGGTCGATGTCCGCCCAAACCGGCATGGCACCCTTGTACAGTACCCCGAAAATGGAGGCACTGAAGGTGTACGGTGAACAGATCACCTCGTCGCCGGGACCGATGTTAGACTGCATCCAAGAGGCACTTAGGGCGTTCGTCCCATTCACCGTGGAGAGGCAGTGCTTCGAGCCGTTCATCTCGGCCCACTTCTGTTCAAATTCGGTCACCTTGCGGCTGCGCGACCAAACGCGCTTGGCCATCACCTCGTTCATCTGGGGATCCCATTTTTCTGAATTCCACTGTGGCCATGGCTGCCACCTTTTGTCTTTACCCCTCACGGGCGTTCCACCAAGCAGGGCTAACGAGCCGGAGGTCTCTTTCGATTGCGCGATAATGGGGGTCATCCCCGAAGCGGCTACCATCCCGGTAGTCGCGGCCGCTACCGTGCCGATAAAACGTCGGCGGCTAATCTCTTTTCTTTTCATTTTTCTTCCTTCTTGTTTAAAATGTTTTTTCTTGTTCTATACATTTACCTCTTCGGATAAAGAGTGCCCTATCGATTGAATCACCTCGTTTATCCTCTCGAGCGCCTCCTCGGTGATCTTCTCAGAGGCGCGCCTAATGGTTAAGGTAGAGTACTCTTTGTCCACAAAAATAGCTTTACCGGAGTATTCCGGCATGTTGAGCTCACGGTCTGACTTCTCAAGGGTCTCAAAATACCCCTTCTCCATGAACGTGATGTTGCTGATGGTCAGTTGACACTTGCCATCCATGTAGTGCAACGTCAAATGATAGGTCATGTACATGGCAAACACGGATAACACGTTGCTTTTCATAACCAGGTAATCCGTTATAACGGCCATGGTCGAGTCGTTGTTGCTGGCCAGGAATCCCCCGGAATAGGGGTTTAACCCGCTGTTCAAATAGTGAAAGACCCTTTTGTGAAGCTCATGTTTCGTGAGGTCCTGCTCGTAATCAACGGTAAACACGACCTCCCCGTTCACAACCGGTATCGAGTCCGCCGTAAACGGTGTTACCTGGGTGAATCCCTTGATGGGCAACAGCATCAAGAATAATAGGATGCCTGCCCGGGTTGTCTGTTTTAGTACTTTCATGATAAAATGAATGTTCATTTTTGGTTTTAATCCCGACCGACTTCTTTTAAAGAAAGTCCCGCTTTGTTCGAATCATGACATAGCAATCAACATGATATGCATGGTAAAGGTATGAAATCGCACAATTAGAACGGCTTATTTTGCGAATCTTTTTGCTCATATAACGCAATTTAACCTAAGTGGCGGGATTTTCCCTACTCAAACTCGCTGTACCAAAGCTTGGTGGCTGGTTTCGCAACTTGCCATACCACGTGCCATTGATGAAGAGGACTGTCATGGAAAGAAGACGACCTGTAGATGCATGTCGGCATTCATAATTGCTGCTTATTCCCGAATAATAACGTTTATTGAGGATTTGTTTTCGTGAAAATAGGCAGTTTAATGGATTTAAATATATTCCTTTATAAGACATTTCAATACGCTCTGTTTGGGACTGAAGAGTTATCATGAGAGTAACGCCGGATTTGTAGCCAAAATAGTTATATTTGCATATATGTAATTAATACAGTTATGACAACAAGAAGAGAATTCATCAAAAACGTGGCCATTGGCACCACCGCCGTTTCAATCGGTGGGGTGTTGCCCAGCTTCAGTGCATCGAGTTACCGGAATATTGTCGGCGCTAACGACCGTATCCGCATGGCCGGTATCGGGGTTAATTCCAGGGGAGACGCCCTGGCTAAAGGGTTTGCCAATGAGAAGAAAAACGGCTGTATCGTTACCGATATTTGCGATGTGGATACCCGGGCGATAGAGAAGTCTGTACAGACCGTTGAAGGGGTTGCCGGCAACAGGCCAAAGGGACACCGCGATATCCGTAAGATGCTGGAGTCCGACAGCTTTGATGCCGTGTTTATCGCCACTCCCGACCACTGGCATGCCATGGCAGCCGTGATGGCGATGCGGGCGGGGAAACATGTGTACCTGGAGAAACCCACCAGCCATAACCCGGCGGAGAACCAGATCCTGGTAGATGCCGAGAAGAAGTATGGCACGGTGGTTCAAGTGGGCAACCAGCGACGCTCGTGGCCCAATATTAAACATGCAATTGAGGAGCTGCATAACGGTATCATCGGGAATATTGTCTACGGCAAGAGCTGGTACTACAACAAGCGTCCATCTATGGGAATAGGTAAGGAGGTTGCCGTGCCCGAGTGGCTGGACTGGGATATATGGCAGGGACCCGCGCCTCGACTGCCCTATAGGGACAATATCGTGCATTATAACTGGCACTGGAGATGGCATTGGGGAACGGGTGAGTCGTTGAATAACGGCATGCACTATATCGACCTGCTGCGCTGGGGCATGAAGTTAGGTTACCCGATACACGTGGATTCGGTGGGTAATCGGTTACATTACACTGACGATTGGGAGACACCCGATACGCAACTGGTCAACTTCAAGTTCGACAATGACAAGGTAATCACCTGGGAGAGCCAGAGCTGCATACGCAACTCCATTAGCGGGCACAGCAGCGGTGTAGTCTTCTTTGGCGATAAGGGAAGCATGGTGATTGGTGGTGGGAACGAATACCATGTGTACGACTTAGATAACAAGCTGGTCAAGCATATCAGTAGCGATATGGTGTTCGAGGCCGGCAACCTGGTTAACCCCACCCAGAGCCTCGACGCGTATCACTTTCAGAATTTCTTCAACGCCATTCGCAAAGGGGAGAAGCTGAACTCTCAGCTAAAGGAGGCATGCATGAGCACGCAGCTGATGCAGCTCTCCAATATCTCGCATCAGGTTGGGAAGCCGTTGAGCATCGACCCACAGCGCGGTACTATAGTCGGGAATAAAAAAGCCAACCGCTTGTGGTCAAGAGAGTATGCCAAGGGGTGGGAGTTGAAGGTTTAAAGGTTCCATACACCAAAAAGTAAAGATAAATCAATCCTATGAAACGATTTGTTACATTTTCTGCTTTCTGCCTGCTGCTTTTAGGCTCAACCTTGCTTTGTGCTTCGGAATGTGGCGGCAAAGGCACATCGCGAGGTGACGATAAGAGCATGCCGCGAGACTCGATCGTGCTGTTCGATGGTACCAACCTCGACAAGTGGTACACGTTTTTAAGAGACAGGGGGGTGAATAATGACCCTCAAAATGTGTTTACCATCAATGAGTTGGGTTGGCTGAGGATCTCCGGTGAGGAGTGGGGGTGCATCACCACCCTGGAGGAGTATAGCGACTATCGCATCGTTTTGGAGTATAAATGGGGTGAACAGACGTTCAAACCCCGCGAGGATAGGGTGAGGGATAGCGGGCTGCTGATGCACTCGGTAGGTGAAGATGGTGCCTGGAAAGGGAATTGGATGTACTCCATCGAGTGCAATATCATCGAGGGTGGTACCGGCGACTTTATCGTGGTGGGCGATGGCAGCGAAGCGTTTGCCATCACCTCTACTGTGACCCCTTATGAAAAGGGGAACCGGTACTCTCCTACCGGTGATCCCGTGACCATTAACCTGGGGCGTATAGATTGGGAACGTAAAGATTCGAACCTATCCGGTGAGAAGGGGGCTCGGGGCAAAGACGATGTAGAGAACCCCGTGGGTGAGTGGAACCTCCTCGAGTGCGCGGTGGATGGCGAAACCATTACTGTTTTCCTGAACGGGCAGCTGATTAACCGTGCTTACGATGTGAAACCCAGTAAAGGTAAAATTCAGTTGCAGTCCGAGGGTGCAGAGCTCTTTATTAAAAGGGTAGTGCTGTTTTTTTAACCTCATTTGGTTGGATAGATGATATGGTGAACAGGTTCGGTTTCCGCTGGGCCTGTTCCCTACCCATTTTAATACTTTAGACGAATAAGATGGCAACACGCTCAAATCGTCTCTTGTCGTTGGACGTGATGCGGGGCATCACCATCGCGTTTATGATACTGGTGAACAGCCCCGGCTCCGGGTCCAGCGTATATGCTCCCCTCAGGCACGCTACTTGGCATGGGCTCACGCCAACGGACCTGGTGTTCCCCTTCTTCATCTTTATCATGGGTGTCTCCACCTGCTTCTCGCTGCGTAAATTCAATTTTCAACCTACCCCGGCCGCGCTCGGTAAGATTGTAAAGCGAACCGTCCTAATATTTGCCATAGGCTTGGCGTTAAGCTGGTTCAGGCTGTTTTGTGCCGGCTTGTCGGCCGGTGAAAACTTGGTGCAAGCTGCCACGCATTTCAGTAACTTGAGGATTTTGGGCGTACTGCAGCGTATCGCGCTGGCCTACGGCTTTGCCGCTATCATCGTCCTGCTGGTCAAGAGAAAGCATATCATCTGGGTGGTGGCCACGCTACTCGTCGGCTACCTCCTTATTTTGCTGTTTGGCAACGGGTTCGAGATGTCCGAGCAGAACATCATTTCGGTGGTCGACCGCGCCATACTGGGAGAAGCACACATGTACCGGGATATCACGCCCGCGGGCGAGCGTATTGCCTTCGATCCCTTGGGTCTGCTAAGCACCATTCCCTCCATCGCGCACGTGTTGATAGGGTTCCTTTTCGGGCTGCTTATTTTGAACCATAGCGACAATCATGAGCGGGTGAAGAGGCTGCTGATCCTGGGTACCATCCTGGCCTTTTCCGGTCTCCTGTTGCAATATGGATGCCCTATCAACAAAAAGCTTTGGAGTCCAACCTACGTGCTGGTGACCAGCGGTTTCGCCGCGCAACTGCTGGGGTTGCTAATATGGATCATTGATATCAAGGGCAAGATCAGGTGGAGCCGGTTTTTCCACGTTTTCGGGGTGAACCCGCTTATCCTGTACGTGTTATCCCTCGTGCTGGTTATTTTGCTCGCGAACATCAAGTTCACGTTCCAAGGTGAATTAATATCCATTTACCGCTTTATCTACGCGAAGCTCATCTCCCCTTGGACGAGCGCCAAATTTGGTTCATTGCTGTTCGCGGTGCTGATGGTACTAATATGCCACTTGGCGGGCTATCTGCTCTACAGGCGCAAAATATTCATTAAAATTTGAAGCAGTCGTATGGCTGTTTTTTGTATCTTCGGGATATAAACGATGCGGAAAACCTTGTCGGTGTGAACCTCATAAAAATATTACCCATGGATCGAAGAAGTTTTCTTAAAAATCCTCGATGGTCGTGGCCGGTATCACCATTGTGCCGAACTATGCCATCAGTGGCCATGGACATATTCATCCCAGTGACAGGCTACATGTCGCCGGGAGATGATCAAGCACACCTACCGGGACGGGTGGGGTTGGTGATACCCCGTTTGCCCATGGGATAAATGGGATTAGCAAGATTAAATCAGCCGACAGTATGGCCTTAGAGTCAATAAAACAGTTCTATTATTTAACTTGATTTTCGCATGTTATTTACTGTTTCAATTTATTGCCTTTTCTGTCGTCACTCGGCAAAGCTTGAGCGAGCTCAGCTCTGCTCTCGTTCCTAAGAAAATTCAGCTTTCAGAGCGAAGACCTCGGAAATATTTGCGATAAGCCGAACGCAGAGTCAAGCTTGCTTGAACTATGCTGAGGCGAGCAAATAACTACTGTGTGAAACTTTCGTGGGAACACATCCTGCGAAGATTGCGTTAAAAAGAAAAGCTGTTTGAGTGATAACGAGTTCTTTTCTTTTAGCAATCAAACAGTAGATGGGTCACGAAATTTGCGCCAGTCAAGCCTGAAAGCGATGAAACAGTTGCATGCGAAAATTGAGCTATTTAACTTTAAAAAACAGGAGAAAATGAAGGTTTATTTCAAACGTTACGGCTCAGTTAACAGGATAGCCGTGTGTGCGCTACTGTTGTCGTTGCTTTTCATGGCATGCGGCCCGGCAGAGCAAGAGATAGTACGAGAGGCGAAAAGCAGTGGGATGACCACGAAAGAGACGCCCATCTTCCCTATACCCCAGGAGTTACAGCTTGGGGAAGGGTATTTTGAGCTGAACGAGGAGACCGTTATTTTGGTTCCTACCAGGGCATCGGAGGATGACCTGTTCCTCGCCCGCTTCTTGGCGGATGAGCTGGCAGATAAGTATGGCTTGATCCTCGACATCGAGAAGGGTTCAAAGCCGTTGGATGACAAACGTTTCATATTGATAGGCTCACTGGATAACCCGTTGGTCAAGAGCTACAATAGGGATGCCGATCTTGGGGTAACGAAAACCAACCCCGGTCCGGAGGGGTACGTGTTACAGGTCGATGAGCAGCGGGTGGTTATCGCGGGGAGCGACCAGCAAGGCGCGTTTTACGGGCTGCAATCGCTACGGCAACTGGTCAGAAGCGCGGAAGGGTTCAACATCCCTTGCCAAACGGTGCGCGACTGGCCCTGCACTCCCTTCAGGGCAATCAAGCTCTATGTCCCCGGCAGGGATAACATCCCCTACTTCAAGCGGTTCCTTAAAGACTTTATGGTCCTCTACAAGTACAACAAGGTCATCCTGGAGGTGAACGCGGTGATGAGGCTGGAGCGCCATCCCGAGTTGAATGTCGGCTGGCGGGAGCTGGCAGATTACCTCAATTACACCCGGCTCAACTACCCCATGGGAACCAACGGCATCTTCCTCAACTCCACCCACCACGATGCCGGGGATGGCGATATCCTCGAGAAAGAGGAGATAAGGGATATGGTGCAGTATGCCAATCACCACTTCCTGGAGGTGATCCCCGAACTACCTACCCTCGATCACTCCTTTTACCTGTTGACCAGGCACCGGGAGCTGGCCGAGATTCAAACCGACCTGTGGCCCAGTGCCTACTGTCCTTCAACCCCGGAGGTTTATGACTTGCTGTTCGACGTGTTCGATGAGTACATCGAGGTGATGCAGCCCAAAATGATCCATATCGGCAGGGACGAGTGGTGGAGTGCCCCCATCGATGTCTGTCCCAAATGTCGGGGTAAGAACTATTTCGACCTGTTCGTGGAAGACATCAACAAGATACATGGTTACTTGGCATCGAAAAATATCCGGATCGCGATGTGGGGAGATCACCTGTTGGAAAATGTATGGGGGCCGGGCTATATCGACCAAACTTCCGATACCGGGTACAAATATAAAACACCTGGGGGGTTACCTCCCGAAATGGTGAAAGAGAAGATTCCCAAGGACATTTTAATATTCAATTGGTTTTACCACCTCAATGCCACCAATGATTCCACCCTTGCCGATCTCGGGTTTGAACAGATATACGGCAACCTGCTGCCCAGCATCAGGTACTGGGATCTGCGGAAAGAGATCCCGGGCGTGCTGGGTGGGTCACCCTCATCGTGGACCGCTACCAACGAGTTTAATTTCGGGAAAGACCTCATGGGATATTATATAGGGAGCGCCAACGTGCTGTGGTCTGAAACGCAGTTAACCCCGCGGGAGTACTTCGAAAAGGTGCAGCAGCTGATACCCGGGATCCGGAGGGATCTGGATGGCAAACGGCTCCCCAGCGAAGGGGAGGATGGGGTCACCCCGCTTCCCATAGCATCTAACTACAATAAGCCGATGGCCAGCATCGATCTGAGTACCCTGAAAAGCGGGGAGGTAACGACCTGGAATAACCGTTTCGTGATCGATGAGGTGACAAATCCCAACAGGTTTGGCATCACCACCCAGAGAGACGGGAAGGCAACTGCCATCCAAATCGGTGAGGATGTCAGCAGCTTCATCTTCCTGCATGCTTGTACCAAGAGGACGAAAAATGCCAAGGCCTATAAGATGATATACAACTTCGATGATAGTGCCGAGCTACTGGGATGGTACGAGGTCACCTACGAGGATGGTTTCGTGGAAACGGTTCCCATACGCTACGGGTGGAACATCCTCGAGTGGGATGTCAAGAAGGAGAGCAGCTTCAATGAGTGGAGGAATTATGACTATTACCAAAGTGGTTGGCAGGATCGTTATTGTTATGCCGCCGATGCCATCGACTGCTCCTCGGATATGCAGGCGAACCCCATCACCTTCTACGCCTACGAGTGGGAAAACACCCGGTATGGCATCAACATCTCCAAGGTGGAATTAAAAGGAACCGGTATAGTGGATGCCAAAGGAGAGGTCAACTCGGTTATGCTGGTCGCCTTGAGCGTTGTTAAAAAGCGAGAGGTCAAAACGTTAGACGCTGAGTAATTGTTAGAAGCGGGGCATTCGACTGAATGGTCGCGGCCCGTGAAAAAACGTGGGAGCGTTCCCTGAGCTTACATGCTTTAGGGAGCGCTCCCACGCTTTTTGGAAAGAGACAGTCGATAGGGACATTCGTTTAATTCCAATTCAAGAGCATGACTGGTAGAAATATTGGTCTTGCTCTTTTTCCTTTTTTGAAGTTTTAGCTTTTCATTGATGTTTTTCGGGTTTTCTCAAGCCGATTGTTTCAGGCTTTTCTTCTCCATCTTCTCGATCATCTTCACGGCATCTAAGGCATTTCCCTTAGTATCTGCCGCAGCTCGTTATACAAAAGCGGCGCCGTTTCCGGGCCAAGCGAGTTCTGCTCACCGTAACAGGGGTTTTCCCCGTAGACATACGGTGCTTCCACATCCCACTGGCTCTTGGGGATGATATAGCCAATCTCGTCATTGGCCAGGCCGATACCAAAACGAAACATTCCCGGCATCAGTTCGCGCAGCGGAGGTGATTCCCGCTTCCTCTGGTACCATCTCCCGGATGTCGATGACCATCGGGTGAAACATGCCGATCACGTCTACCGCCACAAGGGCGAGACGGGTATTGCCATCATCCAGCACCATGGTACGAGCCCACAGGTCGTCATGCACACCCTGGGCAGCTACCTTGTTGTCAAATCCGGCGATCCAGTAGGTATCGAACTTCCCGTTCTCGTTCAGGTCTTCATACGTGTCTCCTTTATCGGGTTCGTAACGTGCATTGCTATCTACATCGTTCCATGGTTCCAAGTACTCCGGGGTAATGGTCACCGCTGCAAAGCCGGCCTGCATGACACCGGGCCCCTTGTTCTCTATTTTTAGGTCGATGTGATATCCCCTATGACGGTCACGCACGTTATGGTAAGCGTAAAGAGAGAGGGCGATAATCACGATGACAAGCGTTATCCCGATAGCTTTTAGTATCTTCACCGACATCATTTTTTTCAAGAAGTGAGAGCTTCACGATTTTACCGTTACTTAACTTTACATCCCGTGTAGCCATTATTCCATTATGGTTGATAACGTCCTGATTTCTTTATCGCTCAAGGCGTGCTTGTAAAGCCTGAGTTCACGCACGCGACCACTGAAGTAGTCATTAGCGCCAAACCCGATCTTGAATGGAACCTCGTTATCCAGGTTAAACTTAAGCGAATCCGGGATACTTGTTTGATTCACTATTTCCCCGTTCACGTATAACTTCAACTCTTGTTTTGTCTTTATCGCCGTGATGTGCTGCCAGCCCTCTTTGAGGCTTCCCGGCATTGCAACCGATTTCCCGGACTCGTACGAAAAGATTTTCCCTGACGGCAGCGTGCTGCAAAATACTTTCCCGTCATGTTCCGCCATCGCCCATGCCCGCCTGAATGTTACATCTGGTGTCCTGTCGAGCTGATCCAGACGGGTCCAGAGGGTATCCCCCTCGTACACGTGCACCTCTGCCAAGGGAAGCGTTCCTCCCAGCATTTGCCCGTTATACGTTATTATCGCCATCACTTCCCGCTCGTTCCCTAACCGTCCCACGTTACTCCACTGGTTGATGCCATCGAAGCGATACACCCTCCCGGTAGGCCAGGTGGACGAGTACAGGTTCCCCTCGTAAATGTTAAAATCGTAATTTTGGATGTTATCTCCTACCTGCCCGCAGTCTTCCCATTCGCCACCGTTGTAGCGGTAAACATTACCATTATCATAACTGGTCGCGTAGAGGTAGCCGTCATGAACAGCCGTGGCCACTACCCTAATGCCCGGTGGGTTGTGTAACTTTTCCCAGTTGTTGTCCCCGTCATACCGGAAGAAACCGGCCGGGGCGTACAAGGAGGTAGCATGAAGTTTCCCGTTATAGATTATCAAGCTACCGACGGCTTCTACTCCCGGTAGCTGACCGATTTCCACCCAGCGATCCGGTGCTTCAAACCGGAACACTTTCCCTCCCGGTATGGTGTTTTCCGAATCGGGGAGGGCTGATCCGCGCGTCCTGTAATGGCCTGTCGCGGCGTACAGTGTATCATTCATTACCGCGAGAGCCGTTACGCTGTTAGATTGGTCGGGGGTACCGCGATCTATCCACCGGTTTTGGCCGGCGTATGTGAAAACTTTCCCCGACTCGTTGGCACCAACTTGGCATACACCAACATAAAGTTCACCCTTGTATTCGGCCATGCTATAGCCAAGAAGCGCGTTACCCGGGCGTCCTTCATCTACCCATGGCGTGGATTGCCTGTCGTCTATGCCGAAGACGAGTTGTTTGTAGCTGGATAGACTCGTGGGGGAAGTGTTGCTTTTCAGGCTGAGGTGGAACCCTTTTCTTCTCTTCAAATCGTACTGGCTGATGATGTCGCCGGGGAAATCGTTCATGATGGCATCGGTATATACCCATACCGATATGCTGAAATCGTTTTCACCCAGTTGCAGTTGCCGGGTAGCGGGAACTTCAATCCAGGCGCTTTCACCATCGAACAGGGCTGCCGCTTTACCGTCCGGCGTCGCGAGGTTGTCAAAAGAGAGGGAACCGTGCACGTGAGCCGGTGCCTTGTTTTTAGAGTAATCCCGGGTGTCACCGGCGAGCTTCCAATACGCGGCCGGCTCGCCACCGGGTGACTGCCCCCGCTCACCCTCGCGGTTAAGGCAGGAAGAAAGAATTAAAAAAGAGAACAGGGCCATTACAAGAGAGTTGAGATAATGTTTCATTGTTTTTACTTTTAAATTGTTTTTAAATTGTGAGTCCACCCCGGAAAATCTTTTTTGCCAAAATTGGCGCAAAGCAGGGGAGCAGATTTTTAGTAGTAAGTGTAAATTTAGGGGGACGAGCAGGGATGCGTGAAGTAAACCCTCGTCTTGAGCCACCGGGGGGTGGCGTCCACATTGAAAACGATTATTCATTTATGGTTGCAAGTAGACGATACCGTACTTCTCCAGTGTCCCCTTGGGAACAGTGATGGTGTAGCGGTTGTCGCCTGTTGTTACCCATTTAACGGCTTTATGCCCTTCGCCGTCGGGCGAGGTGTAGTACGCCCTCGAGAGGGAGGTCAATGAAATATCAAAGGTGATATCTTCCTCTACCGGTGTCCAGGAGGGATTAGGAGTGGGCAGGGTATCGCCATGCTTCGCCGTTACCCCCGTTGCATTCAACAGGTGCACCATCGTCGCACCGGTTTCCAGGTCCCGGTACACCGTTACAAACACTTTGGCGGGAATGGAGATCGATCTGAACAGGGTTTCACCAATCACATCGGATAGTATCTTCTCGTTGATCGACGTGATGTCCGGATCGGGAGAAAAAGCGTACACCATCCTGTTTCCAATTGATGCGGCATACTCGTTGATCGCGTGCTTCTTTGACGCGTACACTATCCTTCCTTTGCCGTGGGTGGTAGCCACGAAATCGGTCTGGGCGGCTTCCGATAACATCTTATCGGTGAGGATACTATGAAACGCCCTGTTCGCACGCGGTTCACCATAGGGATCCAGCGTGCCCGCCTCCCCGGTCAGGAACAGGGTGCCCCCGTTGTAGACGAACCGCGCTAACAGCTCCTCTTGTTCCGCGGATATACAATCCATGCCCGGGGCAAGCATCACCCGGTATCTCGACAGGTCGAACCCGGCAGTGAGCGCGTCATCCAGTATAAAGGTGTGTGGCACGTGCCTCTCGGACAAGAACTGCCCCGTGCCCATGATCTCCCTCGGGTAATCGGCCATGTTTTTCACCGACCAATCCCGGGTAGAGCGGGAGAAGATGATGGCGACATCGGTGTAGGGGACGGATGTCCGGTTGTTCATGTTCTCGGGCCAGGAGGTATATCGGTTCAGAATCAATTCATCGGGAAAACTGCTAAACGACCAGGTTACCTGCCCGAACATGTTGTTGGTTGCCCAGCCGAAGATCGCGTAGTTCAACACGCCACCGGAATATACCAACCCGAAGATCGGCGACCCGTAGGTCTCCCGTAGGCTGTTGTACATGTTCCTGCTGGTGAAGTTGTAGCGGTAATCATCCCACACGTTCCGGCTCATGATCTCGGTACCGAGGAAATCCTTCGATTTCGCGCTCAACGGCAAATCCCCTCCCTGCCCGTATGAAGCGTAGTTCATCAGGAATCCCCCTTCGGAGTAATATTCTAAATTCGAGAAGGAGGGATTTACCTGGTGCGTTAACCGGCTTAGGTCGATTCTCCATTGGGCCACGGCGTGCTTGCGCCACTCTATCCACGATTTCCACAACTTGGAGTTCCTGTTCTTCAGCAATGGGCTAATCTCGTTATCGGGTAGGGTTAACCCCGTGACCTGGTGAAAGGCCTCCCGGCAATGGCTGCAATTGCAAAAGTTCTCGTAGTGAAAGCAGGTCTCATCGAGCATAAACCCGTCAATGTTGGTGTTTTTAATGTGTTTGGTGATATAGGGGAAGAAGTACCCGTGCTTAAAATCGGGATTCACCGGGCATAACCCCCACGTGGGGAGACCGTTGTTCTGGCCGTGCTGTAAGTAGCCGGGATTGGCGGCGAGAAAGCGAAAACCCATGTCGGCATTCCACACGATGGTCAGGTCCTGGTGATCGATGATCTTCATATCGAGCTGATGCGCTTTTTCCACGATCTCCCGGATGTTTTTTTCTACCCGATCCAAGTGGGTGGCGTAGGTGTGACGCGATAAAAAACCATTTAAAATGATGGCGCTTATCCCTCCCTCTTTAATCTGTTTCAAGCGCTTCTCTATCTTTTCGGGCGTGTTAAACTCGTTGAAGGTCCCCCAGTTGCCCGGCCCCATCGTCCCGAGGGGGCTTTTAAAGCGCCACGCCAACCCGTCTGACTGCTGGTCGGGTAAAGCCGCCTCAAGCTCGGGTAACTTTGGGATGCTGCTGATCTCTTCAACCTCTCCCGCGAGCGGCGAGTAGCTGATCGATTTCCCGTACTCGGGCGGCGTGTCGTAATAGTTGGCGAACAACACCCCCGGGCAATAGCCATCGTCCTTGAGCCAGTTGCCTCGTCTAAATTGGAAATCTTCCTCGCTGTGCATGAACAGCTGGAACCCGATAACGCTCACCGCCCAGTCACCCGTAAATTGTATGTCGGCTTTGCCATCTTCGATCCACCTGACGAAGGTCATGTTCGCAACGGTGCCTCTGTCTACCTTCACCTTTTCATACAGCACCTCACCATTCAGCGAGACGTTGAAAGGTCCTTTGTCCTCCTCCAGCGCGCTGGTACGAAGGGTCACCAGGTAGAGGCCCGGTCGCAGCCCGTAGGTCGTGAAGCTGTTTGGCTCGCTGGAGTGGCAGGATGCGTACAACGCACCGGGCAACCTGTTCCCCGATAGTTGCACCTTGTCGGGATCTGCCCAGCCGTACCCTTTTTTGGGGTTCGCATCCTCCGCGAGGGCGGTGGTAAACAGCTCCCCGGCACGCTCGTTAAAGCAGTACAACCTTTCGGGGGGTATCTCCGAAAAGTAGTGGTAGCTGGTGACCGCGTGGTGTTGCAGGTAATCCTCCTTGCTACCCTCGAAAATGGTCACCTTCGTGGTCAGGTCTCCCCCGTAATTGGTGGCGGCTGTCGAGATCGATAACTCCAGGTGCTCTCCTCGCTTGCTTAAGCTCCATTGCACCGCCATCGTGTTCATCCCTCCCACGTAGTAGGTGGGTACACCGTGGGGGTTGAAATCGAACGTTATAGGACCGTCAGCAGTATTAAAGGTAATCCAGCGCGCCCCGTTGATAATCAAGCCATCCCGGGTGTCGGCCGCGAGCGTTCCGTTTTGCCAACTGCCGTTGTACGAACGTCCCACGAAGGCATCCCACGTCGACCCCGTGAAGAGGGCTGCAGGTAACAGCAGCTTGTAGGTGATCAGGGGGGTGGGGTAGCTGACCATCAACGCGTCCTGATGGGCCTGGATGGTTAACTCCACCTTTTTCCCGTTGGGCGACAACCCCACCTCCCGCCGGTAGGGGAGCACGAAGTTCTCATGCCACACGTTGCTTATCTCCCATCCGTTTTTCTGTTCAACTTTATAGGTCTCGGCGTGTTCACCCACCTCCTTCCCCGCAATCCAGGAGAGCGAGTCGCCTAGGATTAACTTTTCGCCTTTCCAGCCAACCCGGAGATCGGGGGATGCGGCGATATGGAAGGGTGATTCCTTCTCTGAAACTATCGTGCTTGAACTTTGGCAGCCGATGACGGCTAGAAGAAGGCAAAAAAATGGAATGAGGTTTCGCATAATATATTGTATTGTAAGAGTGGACAGAGAAAGGCAATAAGGTTGGATTACAACCTTATTGCCTCACGTTTTTTAATCTGTAGAGCTTCCCGGCGTAAAGGGAGTTGATTGTTTTACAAATTACGGACTGTGGTGGTTCCACCATCGAGGAACGCGACATCCAGGGGCGTGTTGGTTTTGTAGGCTCCCCGCGTGAAGTCGGGAATGTCGATGGAGTTCGATCGGTTGGCTACCGACCATTTGCTCAGCGGGATAATCACGCTCCACGCCGCGGCATCGTACACGTCCTGATCCATGGGCAGCCCGTTTCTCAGGCAGTCAATCAAGCGCCAGGTCATTAAGAAGTCCATGCCTCCATGTCCTCCCACCTGTTTCGCCATATCGCCCACTTTCTTCACGATTTCGGGCATGTAGGTTTCAGACAGTTTTTCCACCTCCTCCTCCGGCAACCAATCATCCCCCACGGAAATACGGGCCGGGAACGGGTACTTCATGCAAGCGGCCTTGGTCCCGCTGAGCATGTGGATGCGCGAGTAGGACCTCGGGCTGGTGGTATCGTACTGCAGCATGATGGTCCTCCCCAATTCGGTGCGAATAATGGAGGTGTTCATGTTGCCGTTGTAGGAGTGGGTATCGTATTTCTTGTAGAAATCGTCGGTTTGGGCCAGCTCCGCTATCTTCTTCCCGAGCATGAAGTCGTTGGAGGAGATGGACGACATGTAGGTGAACCTGTCTCCCCGGTTGATGTTCATCGCCTGACACACGGGGCCTAAGCCGTGAGTGGGGTAGAGGTTGCCCGTGTACTTTTGGCTCTCCTCCAACCGCCACATGTTCAGGTCGCGTGTTTTGTTTTGGAGTTGCTGGTGATGGATGTAGCCGGCATCGGCGTGAATCAGCTCCCCGAAGAAGCCCTGCCTGACCATGTTCAGCGTGAGCAGCTCAAAAAAGTCGTAGCAGCAGTTCTCCATCATCATGCAATGCATACGCGTGGCCTCGGAGGTCTCCACCAGCTTCCACGCCTCATCCACCGTTTCGATGGCGGGTACTTCCACCGCCACGTGCTTCCCGCACTGCATCGCGTAAACGGATATATTGGCATGAAGTGGGCCCCGTGGCACGGCAATGCTGATTAGGTCGATGTCGGGATGTTCACACACCGCTTTCCAGGCTTCACTGCCGAGGTATACCTCCGCGGCCGGCAGTTTTTGCCTCGACAGTAGCCCTTGAATCTCATCAATCCTCTCTTGCACGATGTCGCAAATGGCCACGATCTCCACCCCTTCGAGGAAGGTCATTTGACGCAGGTTTGAATAGCCGCGCCGTCCTACCCCGATAAAGCCGACCCTTACCGTATCCAGCTTAGGGGCACGGTACCCGCACATGTTAAACGACTGTTTTTTGCTTTGCCGCCTCGCCCTTCTATCTCGTTTGCTTTGGTCTGTCGAAGGGTCTAAAGCATGCATGGGGAAAGCCTCCATGGCCATGCCCGCGCCTATACCCCCAAGGGTTACCTTTTTAATAAAATCGCGCCTGTTCTCTTTCATACGATTACTCTGTGTTTATATTTTGATATATGAAACTCGCTTTGAATCATGTCGGTTTCATACGGTTTCTATTTAAGGATCCAATAGCTGTCCAGGTTGAAATCGTGCAACCAGAAATCGCCGTTGGCATCTTGGCCGAGTAACTTATCCCCAAAGGAGTAGATGGCGGTGTACCTGTTCCACCCCCGCCCAATTTTGCTTCTGTTGGCATCAATTATGCCGTCAAGGGCTACATTGTAGTACCACAAGCTACCATCTGCATCAACCGCTAGGACGATCTTGTTCTGGTGGGTGAGGTAGATGCTGTATTGGTCAAAGCCGGTGGCCATCAGGTCACCTCCCTTGGGGTCGTTCCAGTTGCCATCGGGTTTCACCATCCATCGCTTTACCTCGCCATTCACCGCGATGGTGAAGAAGAGACCGTTGAACGACATAAACCCGGCGAAGTTGTACCCCCTACCAATTTGAGAAGCGAGCAAAGGCAGGGTGTTGCCCTCAAACCTGTAGGTGCTCACGTAGTTACTTCGCTGCTTGTCCACCACGATAAGCATATCGGTAGAACTGCTGTACATAAAGCCGTACATGTTCCAAGTACCCTCCATGGTGCTGGTGTGTGCCAGTTGGTTGCTCGCGTTGAGCGTGTAGACGAGCAGCTTGTGCGATGGGTCTTTTTGAAGCAAACTTTCGCCGCGGGTAAAAAACATGCTGCCCGCGACATTGCTGAGCGAGAGCACCTTTTTACCCGTCGCGAAGGTGACCGACGGGGCTTCGTAGGTAATCTTTTTATAGATCGTGTCTACTCCCCCGGCAGGGAAGAAGACCGTTACGATGTCAAAGCTGGAGCCTATGGCCAAATCAGCTATGGAAACATCCGTCACGTTGTTCTCGATTCTCGTCTCTATCTCTCTCTCCTCTTCGTTCACGTATTTGATCTTCGAGTAGACGATCTCATCACCACCTGTGACCGCGGTCAACTTGAATTTGAGTAGGGGAGGGTCATACGATTGGGCGGTTATTTGACGCTCACGCAGTGTTTCCAGGAACTCCTCTCCCCATGCTCTCCCCTGAGCGGCGGAGAGCAGCGATGTCTCACCCTCGCTGTTGCTGTTGCGAAACTCGAAAACGTAGGTGTCTTCCGCCAGGTTTTCCACGAAAATGGAGTCTTTTTGCACCCCCGTGGTCTTCCTGACGAAAGGTATCACGATGGAGTCACTTTGCATGTTCCAGTAGATAGTCGTGGTCTCTATCCTGGGATCGGCAGGCATATACCAAGTTAGTTTCACGCGGTTCAGCCCGGGGATAACCTCGATGGAGTCTGCTTTTCCCAAGTAGACCCTTTTGCCTTTCTCCACGTACTCCTGCTGTATGTCATTCATGCCATCGCAGCCGATGAGCATAAACATGGCAGATAGTAAGCCAATTATTATGATTGGAAATCTATTCATAACCTTTATATTGTTTTCGTTAGTATGATACTCTTAGCTTGATATTACTCTTGTGGTACCGTGTCGTCGCCAAAGAAACTCCATTCACCCACCATCAGCTGGTAAGGGGGTGATGCAAACGCTGTCCTGCGGATAAAGATGCGGATATACCGCACGGGAGCCACATCGATGGAGATGTCGAAATGATGTCCGTCGAAGCCCCGTTGTAATATCTCGGATCTTGATGCCCCCTGCAGGTCGATACGCTCGGGTTCAAACCACCCGATATAGGTCCAGTCGTCTTTAAAGGTGTGTTCGGGAATCACCGTGCCTTCCGGTGCCGAGAAGTCGTCTAACCAATATTCGGGAATGGCCAACTTTTGAGGATCCAGCTTCGTGGTACCCCACATCTCAAACTCTAGCGGGTTGTGACTGGCAAAGGTGTGCACCCTGTTGGGCACCATGCGTGGCCACATGATCATCCGGCTGAGCTTTACCACCTTCTTTAAATCGATGGTAAAGGAGGTTCCGTAATCACCGGCCTCCGAGATATAAGCATCGTTGCTCGGCCCGATGATGCCGTTCCACATTTTACTCAGATCATACGCCTCCCCGTACAGTGAGGTCTTGTTGTCGTGGGGGATTACCTGACGCATATCGCCGAAGGGCTTGGCAATCTCCGTTTCATAGAATGGCGTTGTTTCGTAATAGATGGTGTCAGAGATGTTACCCCACTTATCTTCTATAGAGAGGGCGAATTGCGTGAGCGTATCCTTATAACCCCTAAAGGCACGTAGGTCGGTTGGGAGTTGCGAATAGTACACCTCTTCCGTTTCCAATTTCCCCTCTTTTTCGACCATCAAGCGGAGTCCCAGCGTGGTTTGGGTGATATTTTCCCAGGAAACGTTGATACCCCCGAAAGCTGTGGCCAGGTCTATCGACTTGTAGGCTAGGCTGATGGGTGACTCCAGGGGGGTGAACTCGATGTGAAGCGGTTCAGACCTTTGCTCCTGCTCATTCACCTTGTAGAGCGCGGCCTTTACCGGTTGGGTGGTGTTAAAGCCTTCAATAGTCAACAGGTTGTTGTAGACCGATGACTTCTCCGTGAAGATCTTCCCGTTCCTCTCGTATTCTGCCATGATGTACAGGATACCCTTGTCTTTCGGAATCGCGTAATCGATGATGGCTCCTCCCGGGATGGCCGTCACGTGGTACTTTTCCAAAGCCGCCGACTGCCAGGGTGCAGGGCCTTCCTCCTTACACGCGACGAGCAGGGTGAACAGCAGCAAGATGTATGTGAAACTATATTTTTTCATACGATTATTTTATTTTTTAATAACTGGTTAAACATGGGTTACCATCCATAAGACTGCACTAAGTTAGTGTTTATCCTTAAATCGGAGATACTTAATGGCCATAAATATTCCTTCGTGGAAAACACCCGTTTAGGTTCGTCTACTTTAATAAATTGATAATAGTCTTCGGGCGCCGTGCCTTTCGTGTTCCATACCATGCGCGGCTTGCTCCACACCTGGTCGGCAATTTTCCAACGTCGGATATCCCAGAACTGCTGCCCCTCGAACGAGAGCTCAATCAAGCGCTCCTTACGGATAATCTCCCGCATGCCCCGTTTATCTTTGGGGCGATCGGGATAGGCAGAGTGATCTGCCCACGCCTCTACTACCCCTTTTAAATCGGTGATACTTCTCACCTGGTCAATCCAGTGGTACACCTCTTCATCGGGTTGATTTTTCACTTCGTTCAAAGCTTCGCTGTAGAGCAAGTAGAGATCGGCCAATCGCAACAGCGGGAAGCGGTAGTCATACCCGTTAAACGGGTAATTTTCACCTTGACTGGCCGATGTCTCGAACGCCACCAGCTTCTTCACGCTGTAACTCGGCTTCCCTAATCCTAGCTCCCCGTTTCTGAGACGTAGGTAAGGGGTAAAGGTGGCCCCGTTGTCCGTGGTGCTCGTGGCGATTTCAAAAAAGCCGCGGTCAACACCCAGGTTGGCGTAAAAGCGGGGTTCCCGGTTAAAGTGTAGGTTGATGGTTGTCTGTCCCGTGGCGATATACCACTCGTGTTTATCGGCCAACGTGGCGGTACGTAGCTGATAACGCTCCGGGTAGTTCCAATCTTTATCTTCGTTAATGGGGACGCCGTTGTCCGAGTAAAACAGTTCTGCCATCTCGGTAGCAGCAAAGGAGTAGCAAACGGTGGTGTTGAAGTCCGTCGTGTACATGATGGGAAACACGATGCGCTGGAAATTGCCCAAGGAAGCGTAGAAAGCCGAGGTGCCTCCCTTCCCGTTGGCCATGGCGTCCATGCTCGACCAGACGATACCCTTGTTCCACCTTTCGGTAATGGCCTTCCTGACGCTCATGGTACGCACCAGGGTGTCATTCATCGCGTACGCTTTCTGGGTCAGAAGCGGGTTAAACCGGTAGAGTTCATAGCCCGCCAAATGACAGGTGTCGATGGCATTCTTCAGGGCCGTGGCGGCTCTTTCCCACTTCTTCACGTCGTAGGTGGGTGAAACCAGGTTTTTCCCCCTCGAGTCTATCCATTTGGCGTAGTCGGGGTTGCCGTTAAATAGCGGGCTGGCCGCCCAAACGAGTGCTTTGGCCTTTATCCCCAGGGCAATGGGTTGGGTGATTCGGCCATCTTCTTGCAAGGGGTTCGGTATGTCCAGCGGGAGATCCGGCATAGCTTCATCAATCAGCTGCACGATGTACTCCACGCACTCATCGATTGGCTCCCTGAAAACCCTAACCTCATCCGGCGACGCGGATAGCGGCAGGTTCTCTTTAATCAGCGGTATGGGACCGTATAGTTGCATCAGGAAAAAGTGGTAATAGGCCTTCAGGAATTTCACTTCCGCGATCCACCTGGCCCTTTCAAATTCATCGATGTCTTTTGGGATATGCGCGTTTTCCAAAAAGATGTTGCAATGCCTGATTGCCTCAAACATGGGCTTGCCGCCCATTTTGCCTGCCCAGTAGTTTAGTAGCGGGTTGTTGGTGTTTTGGTACCCGTTGGCGATTTGGGGAGCCGGGGTGTTCTCCAGCCGGCTGTCGATAGCCCAGAGTTCGCTCCTGTTCCCAAAGTGGGCCGGGTAGTAGAACGGGTCTGTAATATCAGGCAGGTACGCGTAGCAGGAAAAGAGGAACTTTTCCATCACCGAGCGGTTGGAAAACGCGTGATCAAGCACGGGGGTGTCATCCGGGACGACATCCAGGAAATCTGAACAACTCGCGATGCCTAAAAAGATAAAGGGGAGTGCTATTTTTATTATTTTCTTCATATCAGTAATGTTCAAAAAGTTAGATTAACACCAATGTTTATTACCCGTTGAACCGGGTAGCCTAAACCATTACCGGCCATCTCCGGATCCCACATTTTAAACTTCGACCAGACGAACAGGTTATTACCGCTGGCGTAAATACGGAACATATTCATGTTCATCTTGCGTGTCAGCTTGGCGGGTAGCGTGTACCCGATCTCCGCGGTTTTAAACCGCAGGAAGGCACCGTCCCTCAACCAGTGTGTGCTGAGCTGGTTGTTGTTTTGGATGTTGTTTTCAGAGAGCCTGGGCCAAAACGCGCGCAGGTTCCTGTTGGTTTCAGACCAATGGTCATCGGCAATGTACTGCAACAGCGCCCTTTGTCCTTTGTTAATAAACGGTGTGATTAGGTCGGGTCGGATGAAAAACGAGGATCTTGCCGAACCCTGGAAGAAACAGGAGAGGTCAACGTTGCCAAAGCCAAACGAGAAGCCCGTCCCGTAAATAATCTCGGGAACCGTGGGGAACCCTATAGGCACCTGATCTTCTATGTTGATCTGGCCATCCCCGTTAATGTCCAGGTATTTAATGTCTCCCGCGGCATAGGGGCCAAACGACTGTTTAGGCGAGTTGTTCACATCCTCCTCGTCAATGAAAAACCTATCGGCGATTAAACCGTAAGGTTGGTTTAGCTTTCTGCCTATATACGATCTCCAGGGGGTATCGGTATAGTCCGGCTCTTCAAACTGCACGTACTTGCTTGTCGCGTAGGTGAAGTTCCCGTTCACGACCAACCACATGTCGTTTCTAAACTGTTTTTGATATTTCAGTTCCACCTCGGCCCCATGACCTTGGGCAATTCCCACGTTCGCCTGTGGGATGGTCACCAGCCCCATGGTGTTGGGGATGTCGTAACGGGTCTGCAATATGTTTTCGCGGGTTTCGCGGAAGTAGTCTGCCAGTATGGTTAAATCACCAAATAGGCCAAGCTCGATGCCGAGGTTGGTTTTCTTGGCTATTTCCCATGTAATCAGGTCGTTGGCGTACCTGTTAATGGCAATCCCTGTTCTGCTGTAGTTCCTGTCCGTTCCAAAAACGTAACCCCTTCCATCCATATCTATTTGCGACATGTAGAAAAAGCGGTCTTCGCGGGAACCTATCTGGTCGTTCCCCACCAACCCGTAGGTGGCTTTCAACTTTAGGTTGGATATCACGTCAGAAACACCGCTCATGAAGTTTTCGTTGCTTACCAGCCATCCTGCCCCAACAGAGGGGAAGAAGCCGAAACGGTGGTTTTTTGAAAAACGCTCGGAACCGTTATACCCGAAGTTGAACTCCAGGAAGTAACGAGAGTCGTACCCGTAAGCAAACCTACCGGCAGACGAGATGTTCCTCAACGGCAGCGACTCCTGCAGGGTGCTTACGCCGTAGGTGTTGACCTCGTGTCTTAATGAGCCAACCAGCACGGCGTTAATATCGTGCAGGTCATTGAAGGTTCTGTTGTACCCCACGCGCATCTCGCCATACATGGTGGAGATGATGTTCTTGCCGCCATCTTCAAAATCCAGGTACTCGGTTCCGGTGTCAGGGTTGAAATTCATTAGCCGGTATGATCCGTCTGTTGTTGCCAGCGGGGCGTAATAGTAGGGGCGATAGCGACGGCGCATATCATAATAGGAGTCGCGCTTTACGTTGTATGTCCCCTTCGCGAAGAGTCCTTTCACGATTTTGTCGAAATTGTGTTGCAGTTCCAGTTGCAGCAGCATCATCGATGAGCTGGAGTCCTTGTAGCCGCTGATTACCTGAGCCAGGGGGTTCACGTATACACCGGCCTGTTCGGATGCCCCAAATAGAATATGCTTCACCTCCCGGTGGGCTTCATCGGCCGGGTAGTAGGGGAGAAACCTTACGGGCGAGGCATTGCGCGCCATGGAGAATACCTGCGCTCCACCCTGGATGGGGCCGGTGGTGTTGTCGAACGAGCCATATGCCCTTACAACCGCCTCGGTGTTGGGTGTTAAGTTGATGGTCACGTTTGAACGGACCTGCAGGCGGTTGATGTTAATGTTATTGTTAAACTGATTCTCGGCGCTCTCCTTCAAGATGCCGGTGTCGTGTTGGTAGTTGGCTGCCAGGTAGTACTGCACGGCTTTTCCCCCGCCGGTCATGTTCATGTTGACCCGTTGGTTAAAGGTGCGCTCTTTAATCAGGTAGTCGTACCAGTTCACGGAGGGGTACATGATCGGGTCCAACCCAAGGGCGGTACCCCGTATTTTAGCCAACGAGTAGGGCAGCTCCACATCGGCCCTTCTCGTTCTTACCGCCTCGTTGTGGAGGGTCATGTAGGTGATGGGGTCGGCCAGTTCAACCAGTTCCGAGTTGGCCGATGAAGAGACCTCTGCCCTGATATTGATGGCCAACTTATCGTCTTTACCCTCTTTGGTGGTTACCAGGATCACCCCGTTTGCCCCCCTGGCACCGTATAACGCGGCGGCACTCGCGTCTTTCATGATGGAGAACGATTCGATGTCGTCCACGTTTAATCGGGCCAGCTCCGTGGTGCTCATCTCGATGCCGTCAATCAGGATTAACGGGTCGCGTTTACCACTCGCGCTAAAGGTGGTGATGCCGCGGATAAAAAACTCCGCGTTATCTAACCCCGGCTCTCCCGAACGCTGGTAGGCGATGATGCCGGCCATCCTGCCGGCAAAGGCCGTGGTGACGTTACTTGAAGGCACCCTGAGCTCTTTAGGCGAAATGGTGGTGATGGAGCTGATAACGCTCTCCTTTTTCTGTTTACCGAACGCCACCACCTGCAGTTCGTCTAACGCCTGTATGTCCTCTTCCAGCACGATGGCCATCTTGTCAACGTTTCCCGCGACCAGTTCTTGGGTGATAAAGCCGACGTACGAGAAGACCAGCACGTCGTTCGCGTTGCAACTGATGGAGTAGGCACCGTTTTCATCGGTGGCGACGCCTACGCCAGGCCGCTCCTTTAGTGTAACGGTAACACCAATCAGCGCGAAACCGTTTTTATCCACCACCCTTCCGGTGATGGTTCGGTTTTGCTGGACTGCATTTTTTTCACCGCTCTTCATCGCGTGATGTTCATCCGATGTGCGGTTTACGGGAAACAGCAGACCGGGCGTTACGAAAAACAAAAATGCAGCCAGGCCTACCTTTAATAGGCGTTGGCTTGCATTGGATTTAACCCTTTCTCTCATAGACAATTAAATATTTATTACGAGTAAATTAAAGTGTTGACTTCACAAAATGCACCCTTATTAAACGTAAAACAAGCAAAATAAATATGAAGGGGTGCGCTTTTTACCGAAAACCATTGCTCAAAAAACGCAAATGACGAAATAAAAACATTGTAAAAGGCGATAATTTTATAAAAAATCAGTACCTTTGTTGAAGGTGATTATTGAGTACCATGTGTGCGTACGGTGTATGTGTGCGCTCATGGTTAGAGTATCTACTTACCTACATCTAAAGCTATAAAAACTAGGACCATGAGATCTAAATGTATACTGTTGATTAGCTTGGCGTTGATGCTCGTGCGGTGTGGCAGTAACGGGGAGCAACCCGATGTCGATGTCAAGTATATCACCAGCATTGATGTGCTCTCTCACCAGGTGCACAACGTGAAGGTCGACAATTTTCAACGAACGATCGAGCTGCTGTTTGAACGGGGGGAGGATCTTTCGAGGGTGGAGCTGAAGCTTACCTTGGCCGATGGTGTTGATATGGTAGCCCCTCAAACGGCGACCGCCACCTACGACCTGACCGACGTGGCCGAAATTCGGCTTAAAAAGGGCAATGATGTCGTCACCTTTAAAATTCACGTGCGCTTTAAAGCGGGCTCGCTGGATATTTCCGCCTCCCATTGGGAGAAGAAAGGGGGTTTCGGTCCCCTGCCGGACTATATCACGGTCTATAGCTACAAGAAAGATATTTCGGGCAAGCTCACCCGGGCATTTATTGCCGTGGCCGAAGTAGGGAAGGGCAGGGGGAGGTTCAAGGTGTTGGGTGAGAAGAGCGGGGTGGCCACGCTTACCCAATTTTATACCAAAAACGCTAGTCCGTCGGTTATCATTAACGGCGGCTATTTTTGGAACGGCACCTCCCTCAACCTGTTGATAAAAAACGGGGTTACCGTTTCAACCTCGGAGCCGATGGTAAACAGGGATTATAACGGGCAAGCGACTCCCTACTACCCCACGCAGGGCGCGTTCGGGATGGAGGGAGATGGCTCTTTCTCGGCCCAATGGGTCTACCACGTGGACGGCACGCTTTACGCCTACCCGCGACCGTCACCCAACGTGGCGGGAGAGAAGCCGCAGCCGCGACCCTCTTCCACCTTTCCCGCCGGCGCGAAGGTGTGGAGCCCCACCGAAGCGATAGGTGCTGGTCCGTTGCTGATTAAAAACGGCGGGTATGAAAACTTGTGGGAGAACGAGCTGTTTGACGTGACAAGCGGTGTGGGACCCAATTACAACCACCCGCGTACCGCGGTGGGCTATCACCCTAACGGCTACGTGATCTTTTTCGTCTGCGAGGGGAGGAACAAGACGCCCAACACGCCCGGGATGACGCTGAAAAACGTGGCCGACATCCTGTTGGGGCTGGGCTGCACCGAAGCGATCAACCTGGATGGTGGGGGTTCATCCTGTATGCTGGTGAACGGTGTTGAAACCATCATCCCGAGCGATGCAAACGGCCAGCGTACCGTCACCTCCGCCTTGGCGATATATTAGCAACTAAAGCATGCGAAAGTTGGATTAGTGATGAAATGATAAGAAAAGGGAGTTGCATCGTTCTGCTATGCATCATGTTCGCTCAGGCTACCGCGCAAGACCACAAAAGCGAGGCGTGGAACGCGATACAACCCTATTTCACGCCTCCCCCGGAGTTTCAGGGCCTCTACGGTGATTACCGCTCACCCCGGCTCTTTTACAATGGTGACTCTGTGCGAACCGCGGAAGATTGGGACAGGCGGGCAGGAGAGATCCGTGCCAAGTGGATGGAGATGATGGGAGAGTGGCCCCCCATCCTGACCGATCAAACCTTTGAAATCGTCGAAACGGAAAAACGGGAGGATTTCATACGGCATTTGGTAAGGTTTTACTGGACCCCCAACGAGCAGACGGAAGGATACCTGTTGATACCCGATGGCGAAGGTGAAAAACCCGCGGTAATCACCCTCTATTATGAACCTGAAACGGCGATAGGTAAAGGCAAAGCGGATAGAGATTTCGCGTACCAACTCACCCAACGGGGATTTATAACCCTTTCGCTGGGAACGACAAAAACAACGCGAGACAAAACATACTCCCTCTATTACCCCAATATAGAGGATGCGGTGCTGCAACCCTTATCCGCGCTCGCGTACGCGGCCGCTAATGCCCTGGAGGCGTTGACAAAGGTGGAGGGCGTGGACCCGGCCAGGATTGGGGTCATGGGGCACTCGTACGGCGGAAAATGGGCCATGTTTGCCGCCTGCTTGTACCCCAAGTTCGCTTGCGCGGTTTGGGGCGACCCGGGCATCGTGTTTGATGAGACCAAAGGCTCCAACGTCAATTACTGGGAGCCCTGGTACCTGGGGTACTACCCCCCGCCTTGGACAGATACCTGGTCAACAACCGGTGAACGGGGCAAAGGGTTGTATCCCAAGCTCAGAAAAGAGGGGTTTGATTTGCACGAGTTGCACGCGTTAATGGCACCCCGTCCATTCCTGGTGTCAGGGGGATCTTCCGATCCGGTAGAGCGCTGGATTCCTCTGAATCACACCATTGCCATCAACAAGCTACTGGGATTTGATAACAGGGTGGCGATGAGCAATCGGCCGGATCATGCCCCAAGCGAAGATTCCAATAAAATAATTTACGCTTTTTTAGAGTATTTCTTAAAATAGATGTATCTTTGAGGAAATGTACCCTCACGGGTTTTGACTATAAGATTACTTAACTTTTAATTTATTATGCGATGATTAAAAACGAGACAAACCGATTTCTTCTACGCTTGTCTTTGGTGATGTTAACCTTATGCTTGCCGCTTTTCTCCATGGGCGAGCTATGCGCGAACAATTACGAAGTGAAGCAAGGAGATCTGATGATTCGGGGGAAGATTATTGATTCCCGGGGTAACACGTTACCCGGAGCCACTATCGTGGTTGAAAACACCAGCCGGGGAGTAGTTTCCGATGTTGATGGCTATTACGTGATCGAGGCGAAAAGGGGAGACGTGCTTGTCTTCTCCTATATCGGCTTCAAAGAGCAAAAGATTGAAGTGGGCGACAGAACGGCCATCGATGTAACCCTGGAAGAGGAGACCACGCTGCTGGATGAAACGGTAGTGGTGGGGATGGGAACGCAAAGGAAAGCCAGCGTTATTGGTGCCATCTCCCAGATAGAGGTGGAGGCACTGCGCATCCCGCAACGTTCGTTAACGTCTGCCCTATCCGGGAAAATCGCGGGGGCAACCATCGTGCAGCGTTCCGGTGAACCGGGTTACGACGAGGCCGCGTTTTGGATAAGGGGTATTTCCTCATTTGGTGCTAGCCAAGCCCCGTTGATATTGGTGGACGGGGTAGAGCGGAGCATGTCTAACCTCTCTATCGAGGAGGTCGAGTCGATTTCGCTTCTCAAGGATGCCTCGGCGACGGCCATTTATGGTGTGCGGGCAGCCAACGGTGTGGTACTGGTAACCACCCGTAAAGGGATTGCCCAGAAACCGGTGATCGAGGCGAAAGTGGAATATGGCGTATCCGACCTGCCCAACATGCCCAAGTTCCTGGATGGGGTCAACTACGCCAAGCTCTACAACGAGGCTTTTGGACAAGAGAACTACTCCCAGGAGTACATCGAGTACCTGGAGAGTGGTATAAACCGGTTCCTTTGGCCTAACGTGAACTGGTTTGACGAGATCTTTAAAAAATGGTCCAACAACATGAACGCCTCCATCAACGTGAGGGGAGGGGGCGAAAGGGCACGTTACTTCGTGAATGCCGGCTTTTTCGGGGATAACGGTAACCTAAAGGATTACAAGCACAACGACTACAAATCAAATATTAACCTGAAACGGTACAACTTTCGTTCCAACATCGATTTATCCCTCTCCAACTACACCAGCTTGAATTTGGAGATCGGGGCCAACCTCACCGACTCGCATGAACCGGGGGTTGGGAACAGAACCTTGTACTCGACTTGGTTCGGTAGCCCGGTGGAAGAGCTGTTCTATTGGGCCTACTTGTCCACACCGCTGTCGACACCATTACGCTTGCCCATCGAGTACAACGAGGATGGCACAGTGAAAAAATGGGGATGGGGTGCTCCCAGTCAAATAGGGGAGTTGAACCCCGCGGAACGACTTTTCGGTTCGGGATACAACACCCGGTTTGCCACTGAGATCATGAGCCAAGTGATATTAAACCAGGACCTCTCCTTTATTACACCGGGATTGGACTTTAAGGGTTACTTCTCTTTTGACGCGTACAACAACACCAGGCAACAGAGACATAAAAGAGAAAGCACCTACTCTGTGGAAGGCGTGGATGATGAAACCGGTTACATCGTTGCGAAGGAGGTGGATAAAGGGCAAGAGTACCTTGGCTACAGCACCTACTCCACGAGCACCCGTGCCGTTGAGGTAAAAGGTCAGCTGAACTATAACCGGCTGTTCGTTGACAAGCATAGAGTGGGTGGCATGCTGATGTATTACCAGCGCGACTATATCAACGGGTCGGCAGGTAGCGCGATAACCTCGCTGCCCTACAGGAAGCAGGGGGTGGCCGCGCGGGCTACCTACGATTACAGGGATACCTACTTCGGAGAATTCAACCTTGGGTATAACGGTTCGGAGAACTTCCCCAAGGAGCAACGTTTCGGGTTTTTCCCCGCCGTGGCGGCAGGTTACCTGATCTCCAGCGAGCCGTTCTGGAACGTGGAAGCCGTCGATTTCCTTAAAATCAGGGGTTCTATAGGCCTTGTTGGTTCAGATGCCTTGCCCTCCAATATGAGGTACGGTTACCTCTCCACGTGGGGTTCTGGACTGGGTGGCTATGCATTTGGTCTGACCCCTTCTGTTGTTCCCGGGGTGGGCGAGCAACAAGTGGGTGTATCCGACCTGACGTGGGAGAAGGGCTTGAAAAAGAATATCGGTTTCGAACTCAAAATGTTTAAAAACGCGTTCTCCCTCGACGTGGATCTCTTCCATGAAAAGAGGACAGATATTTTAATACAACGCCAAACGTTGCCCGCGATAGCCGGGCTCAACCAGATGCCTTTTGCCAACATGGGGGTTATGCAGAACAGAGGGGTTGAGACCACGGTTGAAGTGAATCAAAACATAAGCGACTTTTACTACAGGTTGTATGGCAACTTCACCTACACGAGGAATAAAGTGATCGAAATGGATGAACCGAAACGGGAGTATGAATACAGGATGAGAACCGGCCATCCCTACGGTCAACTATTTGGACTGATCGCTTTAGGCCTTTTTGAGGATCAAGCGGACATCGATAATAGCCCGGAGCAGACATTCGGAGTCGTAAGACCCGGAGATGTGAAGTATAAAGACGTGAACGAAGATGGCGTTATCGATATGAACGATGAGGTGGCCATTGGATATTCCAACATACCCGAGATCATTTACGGGTTTGGCGCGCAATTCATGTGGAGGGGCCTTGACTTGGGGGTCTTCTTTAGAGGGCAAGCCAACGTCTCCTACACCGCGGGTGGATCCACCTTTATACCCTTTAGCGAAGGGGTGGGAAAAGGCAACGTGTTTGCCAAGGCGCTCGACCGGTGGACGCCCGAGAACCCCAACCCCAACGCGTTCTACCCACGCCTCTCCGATGGCCGTTCAACCAACAACTGGCAAGTCTCCACGAGGAGGATCTACGATGGGAGCTTGATGCGCTTGGCCGACATCGAGCTAGGCTATAACGTGGGGAAGAAACACCTTTCATGGCTGGGTGTAGAGAGCTTGCGCATCTACGCGCTGGCGACTAACGTGGCCCTTTTCTCCAAATGGGACATGTGGGATCCGGAGACAGGCGCGGCCAACGGGAACAGGTACCCGTTGCCTCGAAAGATCAATTTTGGAATAAGAACCACTTTTTAAACCGAATAAAAAATGAAACATACATATATATACTTGCTAATCGCGTTCATCATAGGCTTCACCGGTTGTGCCGACTTTCTGGATAAGCAACCCGATGATATGAAGACCGATGAGATGGTTTGGAGGTCAAGGACTGAAGTTGAAAGGTACCTTGCCAACGTCTACGCGGCCATCCCGGCTCACAACTTGCATCAAGATGACCCGTGGCTAGGCCTGTCAGATGAAATTGACCTGTCGTGGACGGTTTACAACACCTACCCTATCAACCTGGGGAACTGGGATACGAATTCCTGGTTTTACAGGAAGTATGAATTGTGGTATAGGGCGATTCGGGCTTCATTTGTGTTCGAGAATAACGTGGACCGTTGCCCGGAATTAAGCTCCGAGCTGAAAACGCAATACAAGGCGGAAGTCAAGTTCTTGCGGGGGTACTACTATTGGCTGCTCTTGCGACAGTACGGCCCGATAATCCTGATCAAGGAGGAGCAACCTAGCAATGCCGATTGGCTTGGCTTTGCCCGCTCATCTTTCGACGAGTGCGCGGAGTATATTTGCCAACTCATGGATGAGGCCGCGGAAGACCTTCCCGTGCATTGGCAAAACAACACCGGCTGGTTTGGTAAGCCAAACAAGATAGTTTGCAAATCTGTCAAATCCATAGTGCTAACCCATGCGGCAAGCCCGCAGTGGAACGGCAACAAAGAGTACGCCGATTTTAAGAATGTTGATGGTACACCGCTGGCAAGCACCACCTACGACGAGAACAAGTGGAGGAAGGCTGCCGAGGCCAGCAAAGTGGTAATTACCATTGCTGAAAATGAACCCGCCGCGAACCTGCGTCTCTATAAAAACAACGAGCAAGAGGGTGGGACGTTCAACCCGTACAAGTCGTTGGTGGATGTGCAGATAAAACCGTGGAACTGCGAAGTCATTTTCGGCCGCTACGGAGACTACCATACGGAGGCGTGGATGATACATACCTCCCCCGGACCTAATAGTCTGGGCGGGGTGGGACCCACCCAGCGTCTCGTGGATGCCTTCTTGATGAAAAACGGCAAGCCGATTGAAGACCCGGCCTCCGGCTACGTGGCCACCGGTTTCGCGACTGTACCCGGTGATAACTGGAACCCCAAAAATCGGAACATCAACACCAACGATGGGCGCATAGGGATGATAGCCGATATTCGGGCTTGTGACGCCTGGGGTCACTGGGCAGGAGAGTGGAACATGTATGCCAATAGAGAGCCTCGTTTTTACGCTTCCATCCTGTATAACAAGAGGGTTATTCCCCAAATCCCGGATGACGCCGTGAAAAGGAACTACTACAATTCTGCAGGACAACAAAACGGTTATGGAAGGGTAGAGTTGTATTACGGGGGTGTCTCCAGGCAATCGGGAAGCTATACTTTCTTTTCACGTACCGGCTACTTGGCCTTTAAGAACGTGGATCCGATGGCGAATATGCGGGATAGAACATTTCCACGGCAATATATGAACGTCTTTATTCGATATGCTACAATTCTATTGAACTACATTGAGGCTCTAAACGAATACGACCCGAGCCATCCTGATATCCGCAAGTACTGGGATATGATTCGCGATCGGGCCGGCGTGCCCAGCGCGTTTGTCGCGTCGCCACATATCGCGGGAAATAAAGATTTGCAAAGAGAGTTCATCATCAGGGAAAGGCAAATTGAATTGGCTATTGAAGGTGATCGCTACTTCACCACGAGGAGAAGGTGGCTGGCACATACCCCCGACGAAGGAGGAGCCATCGATGACCGTAAATACGGCGATGGCGGGAGAATGTGGGGAATGGACATCAATGCCGGAGATCCCAGCTCCAATAACTTTGATTTTATCGGATTCTATAACGTGGTGCCTTTCGAAGAGAGGGTGTTCAAAAAGGCCTATTATCTCTTCCCTATTCCGCAGACAGAGATAGATAAAAGTGAAAACTTAGTGCAAAACCCATGGTGGTAACTTTTAAAATAATAACAGTATGAAAAAAATAATTCATTTACTATACGTGATGCTAATTGGATTAGGGAGCGTGTTCCTTATATCTTGCAACGAAGAGGGCATGGATGAATCGTTGCCTTTGAATCCCGCGTTGCCAGCTATTAAAGGGGTTAAGGTGTTGGATGGCCCTTTTATAGTTGAAGCAACTATTTCCAATGAAAAGAGAACTATTCATGTAGACCTGCTCAAGGCAACACCAGGCGACCTCAAGGCACTGAAGGTGTACTTGCATATCTCCAAACGGGCTACGTTGATCTCACACGCTGATACGGCTTTAGTCTTGGACTTGACAAAGCCTCAGCAGATCGTGGTGAATAACCTGTACAAGGATCTTACCTATACGATGACAGCCTCGATACGGGAGAATTTCGAGATTGAAAAAACGGACTTCAAGGAGTTCAGGATGAACAACGATGGCGTCCGAGGTGAGGGGAATATCATCTACTTATGGGATGGAGGAATAATGAGTGGCCCGGAAAAGTACGGTGAAATCGGGTATCGGAACTACCTGACCCAAGGGAGTTTTACCTTCGATATGGGTGCCCATTACTACCTCTACAAGTTTCGGGCAAGTCTCTACTGGGCATACACCAATGTTTGTCCCAAAAAGTATCAGCTGTGGGGCTACCTTGGCGAAGGAGAGCCTCCCCTTTCGGGGAACTGGGACGATTGGACGCTCTTGGGATCCATCGATAACTCCACATCCACCCTGGCCGATTTTGCCGCGGGAGATGTCCTGGAGTTCCCCAAGCAGGGAGCGAAAAGGATGAGGTACGTGCGGGTACGTTGTCTGGAGAGCTACAGGGTGCCACCCACAACGCATATTTCGTTGTGTGAGGTCACGCTGTGGGCGTGGAATTTATAAACACTATTCGCCAGGCTTCATGGGAATCCCCCCCATGAAGCCTGGCGTTTAAAAATAGCGAACGAGACATGAAGCCGACGCGATGCAACCCACCGCGGGCTTCATGCCTTGTCGTGTAAATAGAGTAATCATATGAAAAAACTAACTATACCGTTGCTTTTAATCGCTTTGCTTTTTGCATGTGCGGGCAAAACAATAGAAGATATTCCCAACGGAAACAAAAAAGATAAAGAAGAAAGTGGAGGGGATGGAGGGAAAAAAGAGTTGCTTTATAAATGGGAAAAAGAACGAACCTCCCTGTTGGATTACCACAACATGGTCCTCATTTACAGTGGAGGGAGCCACCGCAAGTACAAGTGGGACGAAGAGACCATACAGCCATACGTGACCTACACCGATGAAAGCGGGACTGAACATTGGCTTTTTGACAGTTTCCTGTTCCTGGAGATTCATGATGGGGCTGGAAAGATGTTCGCCAAAGGGTACACCAGTCAGCCGGCAAATCAGCGTGATTGGAAGAATCTCGTGGACCACTACTTTGAATCTAGAACCTGTCTTGGAGCTTTGAACAGGGTCGTGGGCGCCGCCATAAAGCGAATTGGTGAGCCCGGCACCAAAAGGAGAGTTGTCATCGGACTACCGGAGCCAATCAGTGATCTAAAGGATTGGGGAACCGTGTCGGACAGGGTGATGCTGGATTTTTCTAATACCACACATCGACTAGAGGCTTGTAAGTGGTATATCGATTACGTGAGGTCGAGGTTCAACGAGATGAATTACATGAACCTTGAGCTGGCCGGATTCTATTGGATCGCGGAACATGCCGCGGACACGCGGTCTATCATGAAAGAGATAGGTGCCTACCTAAATGAGTTGAATTACACGTTCAACTGGATACCCTATTTCAAGTCTTATGGCTACTCTGATTGGAAAAAATTTGGATTTAACTACGCCTACCTGCAACCCAACTATTTTTTTCAGGAGACCATTCCCTATTCCCGTTTAACCGATGCGTGCTATTTGGCGATCGCTTACGGCATGGACATGGAGATGGAGTTCGATGAAAGGGCCCTTTTGGGGTGGGGCTATAGGCTTAAGGACTACATGAAAGCGTTCAAGGAGAACGGGATTTGGCAAAACAAGCGGCTCGCGTATTATCAAGGGGGCACTGCTCTCTATCAACTGGCCCAAACCCGCGACCCGGAGCTTAAGGAGTTGTACCATCAATTTTGTAAGTTCGTCGTCGAATCCGTTCAACATTAAAGCCTGTTTTTCATGGCATTTTTTTAGATTATTCTACCATCTTCTAGATGTTTTATTTGGATAATCCCTGTAAGAGCGTGAGTTTGCCTAAAGCACCCGTGACTTTCTTTCCACTATTTTCGTGTTAAAAAGTATTCATCGTATGAGGAAAACAACTGTCCTGATTATTTTAAGCGCTTTGTTGATTTCATGCACGGGTAAAGCGGTAGACGACATCTTCAATGATGATAAGGGAGATAAGGCTGGTGGCGATGCGGAGCAAGAGCGGTTGTATGCATGGGAAAAAGAGCGAACCTCCCTGTTGGATTACGACAATATGGTTCTTATCTACGGAGGTGGTCGTCACCGCACGTACAAGTGGGATGAAGAGGCCTTCCAACCCTACGTGACCTACACGGATGAAGGCGGGATCGAACATTGGCTTTTCGATTGCTTCCTGTTCCTGGAGATTAAAGATGGAGATGCAAAGACGTTTGCCAAAGGATACACCGAAATACCGGCTAATCTGCGCGACTGGAGGAATCTCGCCGACTACTATTTTGACTCCAGTATGAGCCTGGGAGCTTTAAACAGGGCCGTGGGCGCCGCCATGAAACGAATGGGTGTGCCTGACTGTAAAAGAAAGGTGGTCATCTCTATACCGGAGCCAATAAAAGGACAAAAAGATTGGGGTTCCGTGTCAGACGGTATAATGCTTGATTTTTCGATTGACTTGCATCGAATAGAAGCTTGTAAATGGTATATCGATTACGTGAGGTCAAAATTCAACCAGATGAATTACAAGCACCTGGAGTTGGCCGGGTTTTACTGGCTCGCGGAACAAGCTGGAACCACGAGGACTATTATCAATCAGGTGTCACGTTACTTGAATGAATTACAATATACCTTTAACTGGATACCCTATTTCGTGTCTGGCGGTCATAAAGAGTGGGAAACACTTGGGTTTAACTACGCCTACCTGCAACCCAACTATTTTTTTACCGAGTCGCTCCCTTATTCTCGTTTGACCGACGCGTGCCAGTTGGCGAATGTTTACGGCATGGATATGGAGATGGAGTTCGATGAAAGGGTCCTCACGGGGTGGGGCTATCGACTTAAGGACTACATGAAGGCGTTCAAGGAGAACGGGATTTGGCAAAACAAGCGGCTCGCGTATTATCAGGGGGGGACCGCTCTGTATCAGCTTGCCCGCTCCAGCAAGCATGAGGATCAAGAGCTGTACCATGAATTTTGTAAGTTCGTTGTCGAGTCCGTTAAGCAGTAACACCTGCCATGAAAAAATCATAGTATAAAGCCTCTGAAGTATGGATGTGGTTTTTTCAAAGGGTTTAAAAAAAGCCTTCCGTTCCATTGAGGGATTTTTCCAACGATGCATCGTAATAGCTGTTCTGTTGTGTGCCGTCACGGCGTACGCTCAAGATGCTCTGTCTGAAGATTTGGTTTTACAAAACGGTCATATATCCATCACCTTTGCCCATGCAGATCGGTTCCTGATGAAGTCGCTCTGCATTGACGGTCACCAGCTGCTGCCGGAAAAGGGGAGCAGCGCCCATCCCTGGCAGCTGACCTACCGGGGCACCCTGGGCGAAAACCCGGTTCTAACCCCGAGGTTTGCCACCTACCGGGGAGCTACGCGGCAGGATCACTCCCTCCTTTTTCGTTGGGACGTGCAGCTCACCGACACCGTTTGCCCCGTCGAGATGCGGGTGACGCTTGAACCCCAGTCGGAGCTGCCCGAGTGGAGCATCCGGGCCGAGCTCCCCCCCGGTTGGATGGTCACGCACCTCGAGTTCCCCCGCGTAACGGTTCGCCGTGCCAGCGACACCAAGGCCATCCTCTCAGCCGGATATGGGGTGGAGTATGCCGTGGGGCCCTACGCCACGCTGCAGTCCCGTTACCCCTCTTGCACTGGCACCATGCAGCTGGTGTTGCTGCACAACAGCCGGGGAGCGCTCTACTACGCCACCGAAGATGGTGACGCGTCAGATAAGCTGTTCGCCGTTATGGCCTCGGGAGATGAGGTCACCCTAAGCACCCGGGTTGCCGCGGCTTACGACTGGAGCGGCAACGGGGAGTTTGCCCTCCCCTGGTCCACGGTGCTGGGGTTTACCGCCAACGGGTGGCAGGAGGCGGTAGAGCGCTGGTATCGCCCCTTCACCTTCACCACGGTGTGGGGTGCAAAAACGGTCACGGAACGCGCTGACCTGGTCGGCTGGATGAAAGATGCCGATCTATGGTTGCGCCCCATGGGGGTTGCCGAAGAGATAACCACCGGTCTGGACGTGGCCCTGGACTATTTCGGAAAGGATGTAGGTATCCACTGGTACAACTGGCAGCACCACCCCTTCGATACTAAGTACCCGGAATATTTCCCCTGCAAAGAGGGGTTTGAAGCGATGGTTAGCCACGCGCAACGAAAGGGGGCCAGGGTTACCCCCTATATCAACGGTCGCCTTTGGGACCCGAACACCGCGTCGTATAAGGAGATGCAGGGAGAAGAAGCCTCCTGCAGAAAGCCCGATGGCACGCTCTATACCGAGATCTACGGCTCAAAGGTGCTCAACACGGTAACCTGCCCCTCGCACCCCACTTGGCAAAACATCATCAAAGGGCTTGGCGACCGGCTGATTCAGGAGGTGAAAACCGATGGCCTCTACATTGATCAGGTGGGTGCCGCCCCCTCTGAGCCCTGTTACGCGGCACATCATCCCCACGCGCCGGGGGGAGGCAGCTGGTGGCATTACGCCTACCGGGAGTTGATACAGGCCATGCGCGCGAAATATGGCGGTGCGGGAAAAGCCCTTACTACCGAGGAGAATGCCGAGTGCTACATCGACCTGTTCGATATGATGTTGATCGTGAATACCCCGCACGCCGCGCACCAGAAGATGGTCCCCCTTTTCCCGCTGGTCTATTCTGACAGGGCCATCTATAGCGGCTACTCCTACATCCCCCGCGATATGAAAAACGGGGTGATCGATTTCCTGACCGCGAGAAGCCTGCTCTGGGGCTCCCAACTGGGTTGGGTAGAGCCCGATCGCGTCATGCTGGAGGAGTACGCCGAAGAGGCGGCCTTCTTGAAGGCGTTAACGCTGTTCAGGAAGCAGCACCGCGACCTGTTTGTCGGTGGGCGCTTCCTGGGTGAACTCACCCTCTCGGGAGAGATTCCACGGAAACATGTACCCGGCTACGAGACCACCCCCGTGGTGCTTGGGGCCGAGTGGCAAAGCGGCGCGGGCAACCCCTGCTACCTGCTGGTCAATATGGATAGCGTGCCCCACCGCGTAACCCTACCCAACGGTCAAGAGATTACCGTGGGCGAAAGGGGGGTCATCAGACACCTATAACGCTCGTTTCGGAACAAAGAAGTCGCTTCGCGTTAGTCCACATTTTTTCGCGACCTGTAGGCAGTAGTCGAGCCGCCCCATGGTGTGGTTGCGGGTGTCGGAGCCGAAGGTGAACTTCAGCCCGGCCCGCTTCGCCATGGTGATGAACTCCTCGTGCGGGGTGCGTGCCGTGTTGTTGATCTCGATGGCTATGCCGCGGGCTTCCGCCGCCTCGATAATCCGGTTCAGGCGCTCCTTTGTCCATAGCTTGTAGTAGTCCCGTGCCACGCTGCCCGGCAGGTAGAGCGGCCAGCCCAGTATATCGAGCGGCTCGGGGTTGGTGATCACGTCGATCGTGTGGTCGAAGTAGCGCTGCATGAAGAACTCCACGTCGCCGAAGACCCCGCCGGCTATCCCCGCGCTTTTCAAGAAGTTTCTTCGGTTCATATCGAATGCTGTTATATGGGTAAGTTCATGAATTCCTACCGCGAACCTACGCGAAAAAAATCAATTATCGATAGGCTTCTTCATTTTTCACGTTTCTAAACGGGAGTGAAAATGGAGCGAAAACAAGCATTGGGAATTCACGCTATTTTTCGTGCCTATCGCGGGTATTCCGAAGAAAAACCCGTACATTCGCGGGAAATTCGCGGAGAAATTTACATTTGATATATCAACAAGCTTATGTTAGTAAAACCGTTTCAGGGCGTTCGCCCACCCAGGGAGTTCGTGGAGGAGGTTGCCTCGCGCCCTTACGATGTGTTGAGTTCCGAGGAGGCCCGTCAAGAGGCCCGGGGAAATGAAAAGTCGCTCTACCATATTATCAAGCCGGAGATCGACTTCCCACCGGGAAAGGATGAGCATGACCCGGACGTGTACGATAAGGCGCGAGAGAACTTCCGGATGTTCCAGGAGAAAGGGTGGTTGGTTCAGGATGAGCGGGAGATCTATTACCTCTACGCGCAGACCCGGAACGGCAAAACGCAATATGGCTGGGTGGTAGGTGTACACGTGGAGGAGTACATGAGCGGCAAGGTCAAGAAGCACGAGCTTACCCGCCACGATAAGGAGGAGGACAGGATGAAGCACGTGCGGGTGACCAACGCGAACGTGGAACCGGTCTTCTTCGCGTACCGTTACAACGAGGCGCTGGATGAGATCGCCCGCGAGGTGACTGCCCGGGAGCCTGAATACGATTTCGTTTCCGTCGATGGGGTGGGGCACCACCTCTGGCTGGTGTCGCGTGACGACGAGATCCAGCGGGTCACCAGCGCTTTTGCCGCGATCCCCGAGCTCTACATCGCCGATGGGCACCACCGCACCGCCGCGGCCGCCCTCGTGGGGGCAGAAAAAGCAAGGAATAATCCCCACCATACCGGGGATGAGGAGTACAACTACTTCATGGCGGTTTGCTTTCCCGATAACCAGTTGACCATCATCGACTACAACCGGGTGGTAAAGGATTTGAACGGGATGACTCCCGATGAGTTCATCCAAAAGCTGGAGCGCGATTTCGTGGTGAAACCAACGGGGTCGGAGATCCAACGGCCCACCGGGCGGCGCAACTTCTCTATCTACCTGGATGGCCGCGCCTATAGCCTTACCCTGAAGCCGGGCCTGTACGAAGATGACAACCCCATCAACCAACTCGACGTCACGATCGCGTCGAACCTCATCCTCGATGAGCTGTTGGGTATCAAGGACCTGAGAAGCGACCGGCGGGTCGACTTCGTGGGGGGGATCCGCGGTTTGGGCGAGCTCAAGAAGCGGGTGGATAGCGGCGAGATGGCGCTGGCCCTGGCCCTCTACCCCGTCTCGATGGAGCAGCTAATGGAGATCGCGGATACCGGGAACATCATGCCGCCCAAAACCACCTGGTTCGAGCCGAAACTGCGTTCGGGCCTCGTGATCCACAAGTTGGCGTAAAAAATACGGGTCGTCTCATTATTTATTTAATGCTAAGAAAACATAAAAATAGGTTTCCCCATGTAAAAACATCCTTTTTATTTCTTAAATGATAGATTTATATCTATCTTTGTACTGTGCTAATAAAACAACCATTAACGTTATGAAGTATTCTGAATATGAAATAACAATCATGGAAACGGTTAAGGCGTTTATTGAACGAGGTGATGATGGTAGCTACGGTGTTTACGTGGATTTAGAGAATACCACGCTAAATTACGGAATACATGGAAATGGAAACACGGCGAAAGAGGCGATTGATGATTTCATGTCTGCCTACGAGGCCATGAAGAAGTTTCATGCCGAAAAGAACGTGGATTTCACCGAGGCGAATTTCATTTTTGCCTATGACATGGCTTCGTTTTTATCCTACTACAAGGGATTACTCACGTTAACGGGTTTAGGAAATCTCACGGGGATAAACCCCAAGCAGTTGAACCATTACGCGACTGGTGTGCGAAAGCCGAGTAAGAGAACGGTTGACAAGATAGAGAAATCGTTGCATGAATTCGCGGATGACCTAAGTCAAGTGAATTTCGTTTGATGAATACACTTATGAATCTTTTGACGGCCGCTCTCGAACCTTCAGAAGCGGTTTATTTATTAAAAAATGGATGAGTTATCCGTTTTCCTGATAATATTTAACGTCATGGCAAAAATAAAAACAGAGGCAGAATATGAAGCTTTAATGCAGCGCATCGAAGAGCTTTTGCTCGTTACGGATGACAGTACGCCTGTGACAGATAAGAACATGATCGAACTGGACATGCTCGTGGATTTGGTTGAAGAATACGAGTTGGAACATTATCCCATAGGTACTCCCAGCCTTGTGGAAGCCATGAAGTTGCGCATGTACGAAACTCGATGGCGTTAACTCCATCGGAGAATTAATCGATATTTTGAAAGGGATGACGTGTATTAATTGTTAAAGTCCAAAATAATTGTGTCTATCTAATCCTTTTTTATTTATATTTGTCGTAGACAAATAAAAGCGCTACCTTTGTGTCCCCGAAAACGAAAAATGAGTGAGCTACAAAACAAATCTGAAATTAATTATGATTCTGCTGAAATTCTCCATAATAGAGGTAATTATCCTTCAGTAGCACATTGTGCCTACTATAGCTGTTATCAACTTTTACGACACATTTGGTATAACTCTTTAAACAAAACGGAATCAGATTTAAATGTAATAATACAAAATTCAAAAAGCAGAAGGGCTTTACAAAAGGGCACTCACGATATCCTCATTAATGAGATAGAAAAGTATATAAAGATAAAGAATCCAAGTGATTTCCGTGTTGTAAATACGAATATTGGTCAATTGAAAAAATTGAGGCACTCTGCCGATTATAGTGATGATGCTTTCTTATATAATGACAGTTTAAAAGCTATTGAATTATCAGGTAAAATTCGACCAGTTTTAAAAAAATATTGAAGATGACTCCAAGTAATTTTATTATATCGAAATTAAAATTATTTATAGAGGAATTTCCTCAAACGCGAGTTCGATATGAATATGATGATTTCTCTGATACACATTTTATAGAGGTTGTTCCTAATGAAATATATCATTTAGATCAAAGCTATATTGAATGGGAGGGTAAAATATTCGATGAATTTGTTGAAGTCTTTCCATACGATAATATATGTTTTCTTTCAGATGATGCAATAGTTGGTTTAAATAAAATTGATTTTGAATTAATTGGTGTTGAATTTGAAGTGCTGTATTCAACAACTCACAAAGAAATATCTGTCGAAAGTAATGTTGTAGAAGTTGAAGAATTTATTTACACTCGAAACTTATTCAATTTTACATTTTTTTCAAGTAATAACACAGATACCTATTATAATGAAATATCTAAAAGCTTTTTAGGTACAACCACTGCATGTTCATTAGCAGCTTAATTATATGGAAGATAAAGAAAACAATTTAGAATCAGGCTTTAAGATTCATAATATTCTTTTATTGGAAAGTAATTTTAAAAGAATCGAAAACGTCGTTTTTGGAGAACCCGAAATAAAACACGATATCCAAATAAACGGAGAAGTTACGATTAACCCGGAAAAAAACATTATTGCTGTTATACAGACTCTTCGCTATTCTCAAATTTATAATGAAATTGAGCAGGTATCATCAACAATAAAAATGGTTGGAACTTTTGAAAAGGTAGGTGAATCCATTATTAATTTAGAACAATTCGGGCACGTTAATGGTGCTGCTATAATTTATCCATTTATTAGAGAACACTTATCTAATCTTTCAGCGAAAGCCGGTGTGGGGATAATTCTATTACCCCCTGTCAATTTCACAAAAACAAATAATTCAAATTAAACTCTTCATTGATTTATACATTATAGTCATTAACGATTATCGACTTAGGAGCCACAGCAAATAAAGAATTAGTTGGCTTGATTATAATGTTTGACTCAGACACACTTTTAGGAACAGTATCTTTTTAATAATCATACCTGTGTAACGTTAACCTTATTAAAACAGAAAAAGCGTTCAAGTTCCTCAACTTAAACGCCTTATTCTCAGTACGTCGGGATGAGAAGATTCGAACTTCCGACCCCTCGCCCCCCAGACGAGTACTCTAAACCGGACTGAGCTACATCCCGAAAACGTGCCTGCAAAAGTATCACATATATTTGAATTATGCAAATTTCTTCTCCCTTATCTTTAATGTATATTATGAAATAATATGGCGGTAGATACGGAATAAAGTTGTTAATTCGCGGTCTAATAATTGATATTGAGGGGTTGACTACATGGTGTCTTGCCCGTTGGCGCTTTTGTTTAGATGAGGCGCCTTTGTTTAATGAATCGTTCAGGATGCCTTTCAGGCGTTGGTGTGCGCGTTTCAACGGTTGACGCGGCACGACTACCGGGCGATTGGGCGCGACTTCCCTGTGATTGAACGCGTGATGTAACAAGCGATCTATCGCGAGTTCCAAGCGTTTTAGCGTGAGAGAAAATGGAATGAGCGCGACCCCCCCTTAGAAAAAACGTGAACGAATGGTTTTTACTGCAAGACAAATTGCCGACTTCTTACAGGGAGAGATCGTTGGCAACCCCGATGTTACCGTGTCTGATTTTTCGAAAATCGAAGAGGGTAAACCAGGCACCCTCACCTTTTTAGCCAATCCCAAGTACACTTGCTACATCTATACTACCCAGGCCGACATCGTGCTGGTAAACAGTGACTTCGTTCCGGACAGGCCCATTAAGGGCACCCTCGTGAAAGTGGCCAACGCTTACCAGGCGCTGGCATCGCTGTTGGAGCTGGTGAACGTTACCAAGCCGCGCGAGGCGGGGCGGGAGGAGATGAGCTTCGTCGCCCCGTCGGCCCGGCTGGGTGAAGGGGTGCACGTGGGTGCCTTCGCGTACGTGGACGATAACGCCGTCATCGGCGAACAGTCGGTTATCCACCCGCAGGTCTACATCGGCGAAAACGTGAAGGTGGGCAAGGATTGCATCCTCTACCCGGGCGTGAAGGTATACCGCGACTGCGTGATCGGCGACCGCTGCATCATCCACTCCGGGGCGGTCATCGGTGCCGATGGGTTTGGCTTTAGCCAGGAGGGCGGCAGGTACCACAAGATCCCGCAAGTGGGTAACGTGGTCATCGAGGAGGACGTGGAGATCGGCGCCAACACCACCATCGACAGGGCCGTGATGGGCTCCACCGTGATCCGTCGCGGCGTGAAATTAGACAACCTGATTCAGGTGGCCCACAACTGCGAGATCGGCGAACATACCGCCATGGCGGCGCAGGTGGGTATTGCCGGCTCTACCAAGATCGGGGAGCAGTGCGTTTTAGGTGGACAGGTGGGTATCGGGGGGCATATCACCATCGGCAAGAACTCGCGGGTAGGGGCGCAGTCGGGCATCATCAGCAACACCAAGGAGGGGTCGGAGGTGATGGGTTCGCCCGCCATCCCCTTGAAAAGCTTCTTTAAGTCGAGCGTGATCATCCCCAAGCTACCCGATATGTACAAGCAGCTGGCCGCGCTGGAGCGGGAGGTTGCCAGGCTCAAGGAAAAGCTGGGCGGGGAGGAGTAAACTTCCCTTTTTCTCATTCTTTCAAAAATCAAATCGACATTCTCACTGGATTTCGCACTTTTGGTTGTATATTTGCACAAAAATAACCAAAATGTGTAATTAAATTTTGATGCAGTGAAACAGAGAACAATACAAGAGAGCTTCACGTTACGCGGAATCGGTCTCCATACCGGGTTCAATATCGAGGTGACCTTTAAGCCCGCGCCCGTTGATCACGGGCTGAAAATCAAGAGGATCGACCTGGAGGGGCAACCCGTTATCGCCGCTTTGGCAGAGAACGTGGTGAACACGCAGCGCGGCACCGTGGTGGGTAAGGACGATGTGACGGTGAGTACCATCGAGCACGCCCTGTCGGCCCTCTACGCCTTGGGGATCGATAACTGCCTGATCGAAGTCAACTCGGCAGAGTTTCCCATCCTCGACGGCAGCGCGATCGAGTACGTGAAAGCCATCCGTAAGGTGGGGATCAAGGAGCAGGCGAAGGACAAGGATTTCTACGTGGTGCGCAAGAAGATGGAGGTCACCGATCCCGAGACCGGGTCGAAGTTAACGCTACTGCCCGACACCGATTTCTGCATCAACTCCTTTATCGAGTTCGACTCCCGCATCATCCCCAACCAGTCGGCCACCATGGACTCGGTGACCGACTACGAGACGGAGATCGCCCCCGCGCGCACCTTCGTCTTCGTCCGCGAAATCCAGCAGCTCAGGAAAGCGGGCTTGATTAAGGGGGGGAACCTGGATAACGCGATCGTGATCTACGAGAGGCAGTTGCCGCAAGAGGAGCTGGACGAGATAGCCGACGCGGTGAACGTGCCGCGACACGATGCCAACGAGCTGGGTTACCTCAACAACCGCGAGCTGGTGTTCCCCAACGAGCCGGCACGCCATAAGCTGCTCGACATCATCGGCGATATGGCCCTGGTGGGGAAGCCCATCAAGGGACGCGTGATCGCCGTTCGCCCCGGCCACAAGATCAACAACCAGCTGGCGAGGCTTATTCGCCGCGATATCAAGCTCAACGAGGTACAGCCTCCCATCTACGACGTCTATACCGAGCCGGTGATGGACAACATCCGCATCCGCGAGCTGCTCCCGCACCGCTACCCCTTCCTGATGGTCGACAAGGTGATTCAGATGACCGACACCTACATCGTGGGCGTGAAGAACACCACCACCAACGAGCCCTTCTTCGTGGGGCACTTCCCGCAAGAGCCGGTGATGCCGGGCGTGCTGCAAGTGGAGGCGATGGCGCAGGTGGGAGGTCTCTTCGTGCTGTCGAGGCTGGATGAGCCGAAGCGCTACTCCACCTACTTCCTGAAGATCGATAACGTGAAGTTCCGCCACAAGGTGGTCCCCGGTGACACCCTTATCTTCCGGGTGGAGCTCACCAGCGAAATCCGCCGTGGCATCGCGACCATGCGGGGGCTGGCTTTTATCGGCGACAAGGTGGTGTCGGAGGCCGACTTCACGGCGCAAATCATCAAGAACAAGTAAATGAACTTGAAATAGATAACATGAATCGAAAGCTATGACGACTGTTTCATCTTTAGCGTTCGTGCATCCCGAGGCCATCCTGGGCGATAACGTGGTGGTGGGGCCTTTTGCCTACGTGGACCGCGATACCGTGATTGGCGAGGGTACCCGCGTGATGGCGCAAGCCACCATCCTGCCGGGTGCCCGTATCGGCAAAAACTGCCTGATTTTTCCCCATGCCGTTGTCTCGGCCATCCCCCAGGACCTCAAGTTCCAGGGAGAGGAGACCACCGCCATCATTGGCGACAACACCACCATACGGGAGTGCGCCACGGTGAACCGGGGTACCGCCTCGAAAGGTTTCACCAAGGTGGGTAACAACTGCCTCATCATGGCCTATAGCCACGTGGCGCACGACTGCATCCTGAAGGATCACGTGATCCTGGGCAACACGACGCAGCTGGCGGGTGAAGTGGAGATTGACGACTACGCCATATTGAGCGGGGGCACCCTGGTGCACCAGTTCTCCCGCATCGGGGCGCACGTGATGATCCAGGGGGGCTCGAAAATCCCGAAGGATATACCTCCTTACGTGATGGTGGGACGAGACCCCATCGTGTACGTGGGGCTCAATATCGTGGGGTTACGTCGGCGGGGTTTCACCAGCGAGCGTATCAACGCCATCCAGGAGGTCTACCGCTTGCTCTACATGTCGGGTCTTAACGTCACCCAGGCGACGGAGCGTATCGAGAAAGAGCTCCCGGTATCTGAAGAGCGCGACTACGTTTTGTCGTTTATCCGTTCTTCCGGGCGAGGCATCGTCAGGGGGAGCATGGAGGGGTAATCGCGGGTCTGGGAGTGAACCTTGAGCGGTATAACCATGCTGTACCCATGTGGTGGCAACCACGGGAGGTGTGTCTATGAAGGAAACCCTTTTTTTCCCGGCCGAGTGGCACCCGCAGAGCGGTGTCCAAGTGACTTGGCCCCATCGAGATACCGATTGGAAGGAGAACCTGGAGGAGGTGACCGGCTGTTACGTCGCCTTCTCGAGGGAGATCCTCGAGCGGGAGAAGCTGCTGGTAGTATGCCGGGGTGCAGGTGAAGTGGCGGTTCACTTTACCGCGGGAGAGCGGGCGAACCTGCTTCTGCACGAGATCCCTAACAACGATACCTGGACGCGCGACCATGGCGGCGTGGGGCTGTTTTACGGGAGCCATCCCCTCGATGGTAGGTTACCTTTCGACGAGGGGCAACCTTTTAGCGGTGGAGTACCTTTCAACGGGTGGCGCCCCCTGCTGGTAGACTTTGGCTTTAACGGCTGGGGCCTCAAGTTCGCCGCGAACCACGACAACCAAATTACCCGCCGGCTCTACGACCGCTCGGCCTTCCGGCCGGAAGTGGCCTATCAGAACCGTTTGGACTTTATCCTGGAGGGGGGCTCCATCGAGACCGACGGGGCGGGAACGCTCCTGACCACCTCCCGTTGCCTGCTCTCGCCCAACAGGAACGGTGCCTTCAACCAAGCGCGGGTAGAGGAGCAGTTGAAGTTGACGCTTGGGGTTGAGCGGGTGCTCTGGTTGGATCACGGCTTCCTGGAAGGTGACGATACCGATAGCCATATCGATACCCTGGCCCGTTTTTGCGACGAGGCGACCATCGCTTACGTGGCTTGCGACGACGACGAGGATGTTCACTACGGCGAGCTTAAGGAGATGGAGCGGGAGTTGAAGGCTCTCGTGACTTCGAGCGGGGAGCCCTACCGGTTGCTGCCGCTGCCCATGGCGGATGCCCTCTACCACGAGGGGAGGCGCCTGCCCGCCACCTACGCCAACTTCCTGATCATCAACGGTGCCGTCTTGATGCCCTTCTACGGCTCACCGAAGGATGGCATCGCGCGAGGGCAGTTGCAGGTAGCTTTTCCCGATAGGGAGGTGATCGGCATCGATTGCCGGCCGCTTATCAAGCAGTCGGGTTCGCTGCACTGCGTGACGATGCAGCTCCCCGCCGGGTTCTTGTAATTCTGAAATTCGAGCAATTATTCGCTTGCTTTCAAAGCGATGACCTTCGCTCGGTATGCGGGGACACATCCTGCGAAGTTCGCGTTAAAAAAGAAAAGCTGTTTGAAGCGTAGTCGAACTTTTGCGTTAAGCAAGACGAGCAGAGATGAACGTGTTCATATATGCCGTTGCGAGCCAAAGTGCAGCGAAGCTGAGTTCTTTTCTTTTAGCGAACAAGCAGTTGATGGGTCGCATACCGAGTGTCAGTCAAGCTTGAAAGCAAGCGAGTAAAACAACAACACGCGAAAACGAACTGTTATGAAGATAGGAATCATACAACAGGCCAACGGCGCGGATGCCGCGGCGAACGTGGCTCGCCTGGAGGAGAAGATAGCGGCGCTTGCCAAGGGCGGGGCCCAGTTGATCGTGCTGCAGGAGCTGCACAACAGTCTCTACTTCTGCCAAACCGAAGAGGTGGAGCTGTTTGACCTGGCGGAGGCGATACCGGGCCCCTCCACCGATACCTTCGGCGTCCTGGCGAAAAAGTGGGGGGTGGTCATCGTGTTGTCGCTATTCGAGCGGCGGGCTCCCGGCCTTTACCACAACAGCGCCGTGGTGATCGAGAAGGACGGCACCATTGCCGGTATCTACCGGAAGATGCATATACCGGACGACCCGGCCTATTACGAGAAGTTCTACTTCACGCCGGGTGATCTTGGCTTCGAACCCATCAATACTTCAGTGGGGCGACTGGGTATCCTGGTCTGCTGGGATCAGTGGTACCCCGAGGCGGCGCGGCTGATGGCATTAGCCGGGGCGGAACTGCTGATTTACCCCACGGCCATCGGGTGGGAGTCCAGCGATAGCGATGACGAGAAACAGCGGCAGCGAGACGCGTGGATCACCGTGCAGCGGGGCCATGCCATCGCCAATGGCTTGCCGCTGGTCGCGGTGAACCGTGCCGGGCATGAGCCCGACCCGTCGGGGCAAACCAACGGCATCCGGTTCTGGGGAAGCAGCTTCGTCTGTGGGCCGCAAGGTGAGTTCCTGTACCGGGCACCGGAAGGGGAGGATGCACGGGTGGTGGAAGTCGACTTGACCCGTACCGAGCAGGTACGTCGTTGGTGGCCCTTCTTCCGCGACCGCCGCGTAGATGCTTACGGCAATCTCACCAGGCGCTGGATCGATTGAAAACACAAAATACCGGCGTTTTTGTATTCTCCAGAATACAATCTTAAGGTGCGCCTCCATGAACTTCTGCACTGGTACGGTCTATTTGTCCAAGTATCTTTTTTTGATTTTTCTTTTGTTGTTCAAAAAACATATTGTATATTTGCGATATGCTTAAGCACAAAGACATACACGTTCACCCGGGGGAGATATTATATGAAGATGTTATTAAGCCGACTGGAATCACCGTTGGTCAAGCTGCCGACTTGTTGCAGGTATCTAGGCTCACGTTATCCAAGATATTGAACAGGCGGGGTAGCATTACTCCAAACATCGCGCTTCGCGTTGAAGCCGTGTTTGGCGGCAAGGCCGATTTTTGGTTGCGGTTACAACGCACGTACGATTTAGAGGAAGAACGTGCGAACTTCTCCAAGAATAAAGTCGAGTTGGAACGATTTCATTACGCGTGAACCATTACCTTTAGCCTCCTCAGGCGTTCACCCGCGCGTTTCACCTTAATAATAATAGGTATAGGGCGCCGCTTACACCTATAATTAGCCGTCAATTTCACCCGCGATTCCTCGATTCACGACCAATTTGCCCTTGAAAGCGATTTTTTTTCCAGGTTTTGTTGGATTCTAATTGAAATTGTATATTTTTGTGGTGATTTTCGTGGTCAACTTGCTTTCCGGGCGGCCCGTGAGCGGTTCTCGCGTGAGCCGTTAGGGAGAGGTTGGGATTTTTCATTACACGTATATATAATAAGGTACAGGAGTAAGGCAACAATCGGGGAGCACCCAGGGATACCAAAAAACTGTTCCCCATGCGTTTAAGGTGGAGGTTCACACCCGTCTCGTGCCCAAAAACAAAAAAACGAACAAAAAAGTGAACGATAGGAAAGTTTTTTTTAAAAAAATACTTGTAGAATAACTTTTAATCGCTTACCTTTGCGTTATGTCACATATTACCCGTGCGAAAATGGTTCTTTTTTTAAAAAACATTTGCACAATTAATATTAATCGTTTATTTTCGCGATGGCTCAAATGCCAAGCGCGGTAAAAGGGCGGGTTATTGCCGCTCGACTAATGGTCAAGTGATAACTGAAGTGAATCTCTAAACTAAAACAAAAAACTAACAAAACTAACAAAACTGGCAAAACTAACTAACTAACTAAAAAAAGAAGGTATAATTCTGCTGTTAATTTATTTTTAAATTTTTAATTATGAAGAATCGTTTATTACTGAAGTTATTTACAGTTGCAGTGATCGTCGGAATGGCGTTCACCACTTCTTGTAAAGATTACGATGATGACATCAACAGCCTGAGGAAAAGCTTGGAAGCCCAAAAAACCGAGCTCCAGCAGGCAATTGATGGCGTGCAATCAGGCTTGACTACCCTGGAAGGTAAGGTCAACACCATCAACACCCAGATTGCTGGGTTGCAGGCAGACCTATCCGCCATGGAAACCGAGTTGGGTAAAAAAGCCTCCAAGACCGAGCTGGCTGCTGAAAAGGCTGCCCTGGAGACGCTGATCGCGAACACCAAGACCGAGATCTTGAACCTGACCGTTGCCAAGACCGTCTTCGAACAATTCCAGCAGCAAGCCCAACAGGCGCTCGCGGATTTGAACACCGAGTTGGCCAAGAAGGTCAATCAAACTGACTTCGACGCTTACAAGCTTGAGGTTGCCGGTAAATTCGCCGAGGTGAAGGCTGTTACCGACTCGCTGGACGTGAAAATCGATAACTTGGATGAGGCGCTGCGTGAGCTCGTGGCAGACACCAAGGAAGATTTAACCCAGTACATCGATGATGGTTTGGCACAAGAGGTGATTGACCGCAACCAGGCTATCGCCGATCTGAAAGCGGAATTGAACCCCCGCATCTTGGTGTTAGAAGCCCTGTTGCAAGTAACGGAAGAGGGCACGTCTGACACGCTGGATGATATCTATGGAAAGTTTGAAGATGTCTTTGGTAAGCTCGCTGCACACGCCGACTCTATTGACGCCCTGCGTAACGACATGGACGCCAAGTACAACGAGTTGGTTGCCGCGGACCAGGCTTTGCAAAACCAAATCACCACGAACAGGAACAGCATCGACTCTATCCAAAACTACGTTAAAGTTACCCTGAAGAACAAGTTGACAGAGATCGATAACGAGATTGGTGGCTTGAAAACCAGGATGAACGCCGCGGAAAAGGCTATCGGCCTCAATATCGTGAACATCAACATCCTTTCGCAGCAAGTGAAGGGCCTCACCTTCATCCCCACCCGTGGGCTGCCCGGTGAGAAGACCATCAAGCTGTACTGGAACGCCGGTGACTACACCGCCGACCACGTGCTGATGTATCGCGTATCGCCCGCGAGCGCTAAGGTAGGTAAGGATTTCGTGGTTGAGTCGCTCAACTACCAGATCACCACCCGTGCCACGTTGTCTGACAACTCCAACATCGTTGACGTTTACCTGAACGGTGACGCTTACATGCATCCCAGCTTCCCGGGCGTACTCTGCGTACCGGTCCACATCGTGGGCGAGGGTTGCGAGGTGTTTGCACCTGAAAAAGACGAAGCTTTATCGCTGGTACTCACCGTTAAGAACATTGGCCTGAAAGCCAAGGCTGACGATGCCGATGACTTTAACGTGTACGTGCGCTCCACCGAAATGGTGAACACCGAGTTCATCCACACCCCGATCGCGTTGGCCGAACTGGGTGAAGGAACGCTCAACGAGCGCCTGCTCGAGGTAACGCAACCGGATGCAGAGCACTTCGCGAACCATCCCGAGGACTTCCCCGTGGGAACGAGGAACTGGAACGTTATGCTCTACAAGCTGGGCACCATTGACCTGTACGACTACGTGCTCTCCTACTACGACGTGGAAGGTGACTACCGCTTCTACAACGACCTGGGCTCGTTTGGTAGGCCCTACACCGATAAGCCGGTATACGCGGCACCCGAGTACACGTTCGAGATCGTCTCCGAGTGGGAAGGCGCTGCTCCTCACTTCATCGACCCGCAAGATCGCTACACCGAAATTGTTGACGGTAGCTTCCTGAGGGTGAAAGAAGGCAAGGTGAACTCCGCCGACGACAAGAAGGTAATCATCAAGGTTACCCAGGTGAACGCTGCAGATCCGGATTGTCAACCCGTTGCCTACCTGGTGGTGAAGATCACCAACGATCCGAATCAAGCTTGGGCAGACGTTCGTCACACCTACGACTTCACTGACATTGCATACTACCACACCAACGTGGCCGGAATCATCAACGATCCCGCGAACTACGTGTTCGGTAAGAACCCGGGTGACGTTGACGTGGTACTCGACAAGTTCCCGTTGGCATCCATCAAGAAAGAAGAGTTCTGGAACTCCAGCTACGTGTCCGCATGGCCGGCAGTTCTCGACTACATCGAAGCCGAAACCAGTTTCGAACCGTTCGATTACAACCATATTGGTATCACGAAGAACCTGGCGATGGAGCAAATCGAAATCGATCCTGATTACGCTACCAACAGCTTCCTTGTCAAGGTTAGCCCGCAAGCACCTGCCGGTAAGTACGTGGTAACCTACAAGGTACGCTACACCAAGGGTAC
>MTKW01002416.1_pt1 | contig 70515 bp, 68 predicted proteins | sample 1042761 | NCBI WGS metagenome assembly MTKW01 (sample SAMN06205366, study PRJNA360243) | anaerobic digester metagenome | biome: Wastewater treatment plant; feature: Anaerobic digester sludge; material: sludge; isolation source: anaerobic digester fed with sludge from wastewater treatment plant ... | reverse complement strand
CCGCCAGCCTTGACGAGAGATCGTAGCCTTTGAGCCACGCGTACCACAACAAAAGACCGGCAGCCGCGCCTAGCGTGCCCCATAGGCCTCCGGAACCTGCCCAGGTGCCCAACAAAAAACCCAACCCGTAACCTGACCCGAGGGCCAACAAAGGCATGACATACACGGCAAAAACAGCTTTCAGGAAATCCCCCGATGGCATCTCCAACTGAACCAAATCCCCAGGCTGAATGTGCCCTATGGGAACTGCTTCAACGGTGATGGTGTCCCCATCTTCCGAGGGCAACCGGAAATGGGAACATCGGTTGCACCTACCGCAAGCATCGGTCCTGTTAACCGAAACGATCACCTTACCCTGTTTTAGCGCCAACACCCGACCAGTTTCCGTCACACGCCCACCCCTAAAACAAAATCTTGTGCCGCTGCCAACCGACGTTGAGAACCAGGCCCACCGCAAACCCGTTGGCCAAGGCGGAACTGCCCCCGTAGCTCAAAAAAGGGAGGGGAACCCCGGTAACGGGCATAATCCCCATGGTCATGCCCAAATTCACGAGCACATGGAACAGGAACATTGTCAAAACTCCACCCGCTACTATAGCACCTTGGCGGTCCGCCGCCAAAGTTGCCGCGAACAAACATCGAAAAAGAATCAGCGCGTAGATACCGAGCACCAGCAAGGTTTTCACGAACCCCAGTTCCTCCCCCACCACGGAGAAAATGAAGTCCGTGTATTGAAAGGGGATAAAATCCAACCTGTTCTGGGTGCCCTGACGAAGACCCTTGCCCCAAAGCGCCCCGGATCCTATGGCTATTTTCGACTGAAGGACCTGATAACCGGTGCCCAAAGGATCCTCGTGGGGCTTAGCCAAACTGATCAGCCTGTCTACCCAATACTCCTTGATGGGAAGGGGCAAACCCGCGTAGCGATGCAAAACCACTGCAAGAACCAGGGCAACCGCGCAACCGATCCCTACCAGGACAATCTTCTTGCCCGATGCCCCGCTGAAGTACAGGCAACCTGTACCCGTGGCAAGCAAAATGAGGGCGGAGCCTAAGTCGGGCTGCCGGACCACCAAAAGGGCAGGAAATAGAATCCACCCGTAGAATGCTCCGAACTCCCACAGGTTGTCAGGAGGATCCGTGGATCGGGTGAGCAACCAGGCCGCAAGCAGAACCACGCAGATTTTCGCCATTTCCGAAGGTTGAAGATCGAAAAACCCCAAGGGTATCCACCTTTTGGCACCGTACACCTCTTTGCCCACAAACGCTGTGGCAACCAGCAGGACAACGTTCAACCCAAACAACGCCGGTGCCAGATTTACCAGATCGCCGTAGTTGACGAACGCGCCCAAACACAAAGCCCCCATGGATAGGACTAACCACAGGGCCTGGCGTCTGGCAAAGTAGTGATCGTTGGCGGCATGGGTAGCGCTGTCGATCAAAGGGATCGACAGGATACCTAACATGACCACGGCACCTAGCAACACCCAGTCAAGCCGCTTAAGAATCCTTCTTTCAATTCGTACGCTGGGTAGTTCGATCGTTTACAACGACACTCCTTTTGACAGAGATGATGGGAATACTGGCCACCAAAGCTTTGTTGTTGTCAAACTCCTTCCATGAAAACTCCATTCCTGGCCCATCTATCTCAACATACTTCGAGATGGCCGCGATCACGTCATCCTTCATACGCTCCAAAGTGTGGGGGGCGAGGGAAATCCTATCCTGCATCAGGACAAAACGCAACCGATCTTTCGCTCTTTCTTTGGACTTTTCTCTCCTGCCAAACCAGTTAAACAACGCGACCCCCCTCAACCTCCAGTAATGAAACGTTTTAGTCGTTCCCAAAGGCTATCTTTTTGCGTCAGATCCAAAAAGGGTACCTCTTCGTTCTGCAGCCTCCGGGCTATGTTACGAAAGGCCTGTCCCGCCAAAGAGGACTGTGTCAAAGACGCGGGCTCGCCTTTGTTCGTGGAAACCACAACGTACTCATCCTCTGGAACGATACCCAAGAGGTCCACCGCGAGAATGTCGATGATGTCAGGTATGTCCATCATGTCCCCCCGGGCCACCATGGCCGGTTTCAACCTGTTCACGATGAGCCCAGGCTTTTGCAACCCCGAAGACTCGAGCACACCGATAATCCTGTCCGCATCCCTCACCGCGGATACTTCGGGTGTCGTAACGATTATGGCCTTGTCCGCGCCTGCCACAGCGTTCTTGAACCCGCCCTCTATGCCCGCGGGGCAATCCACAAGCACGTAGTCGCACTCCTCTTTAAGCCCAAGCACCAATTCTTTCATTTGCTCCGGGCTGACCGCGGTCTTGTCCTTGGTTTGGGCCGCAGGCATGAGTAACAAGTTGTCCACCCGCTTGTCCTTGATCAACGCCTGCCTTGGTCTGCAGTAACCCTCAACCACATCCACAAGGTTGTACACAATGCGATTCTCAAGCCCCATGACCACGTCCAGATTCCTGAGCCCTATGTCAGCATCGACCACGATCACGCTTTTTCCCATAAGCGCCAAGGACACACCAAGATTGGCGCACGTGGTTGTCTTTCCAACGCCCCCCTTACCCGAAGTGATAACAAATGCTTCACTCAACGCTCTTCCTCCCATCGAGTCCCTTCCAGCGGCTCTATGACTATGAGCCCGTCCCTCACTCTGGCAACCTCTGGCTCTTGACCGGGGGAGCCTTCCTCAGGAGCACGACCAAACACTCCGGCTATACGCAGCTGCGTTGGTTCCAACCTGAAAGCAACCACCACCGCCTCGCTGTCTCCTTCCACGCCCGCCCTTGCCACACCCCGTAGGGTACCCATGACCGCGATGTCTCCCGCAGCCTCAATTTCAGCCCCGGGGTTTATGTCACCGATGACTACTACGTTGCCTCCAAACGTGATTCTCTGGCCGGATCTTAGCGTGCCCTTGTGAAATAGGGTGCCGCCCGCTTGCCGGTTGAAAACCGGGGGACCCTGGGGTACATCCGCCCTATCATCCGCTCTTCTTCTGTCGGGCCACACAGGTTGTGGGCCACGATCCTCTTTTTTCATTCTCGGGGCTTCCTTCCCGTCATGCACCACTTTCTTGAGCCGGAGGGCCCTGTTAACCAGGATATCGTGGATCTCGAGAATCTGTTCTATCGAAAGAACCGCACTGCCCGTATCCATTATGACATCCGCCCCGTGAAAGAACGATTGCGCATTTTGCAGCCTGTCCCTCAGCTTTTCTTTCAGGACATCAAAGTCCTGAGCACCGTTAAGGACAAGGAGCAGGCCGTCCTTCGTACCCTTAAACACTATATCCTGCCGAGACATGAAAGCACCTCCGGGGCGTGTCCTCATTCGGGGCCGCGACTCAAACATGCTTCGAACACAGCCCGGGCCGCGGGGGCAGCCACCGCAGACCCGGAGCCGCCCTGATCGACCACGACCACAACGACTACCTCAGGGTCCTCGAAAGGCCCGAACCCCACAAACCAAGAATGATTCTCTCCAAAAGGATTCTCTGCTGTGCCTGTTTTCCCTGCAACTTTATGGGGAAACCCGTTGAAAGCCCAGTAAGCTGTGCCGTTGGGGGAGTTGACCACTCGCAACATTCCCTCTTTTACGACCCGAAACACATCCTTCTCCACATCAAGCACATCAACGGTTTCCGGCAGGAATTCCTCAACTGTCTCACCGTCGGGACCGACAACTTTTGAAGCAATATGCGGCTTCATGCGAACCCCGTCGTTGGCTACAGCCTGCACGACGGAGGCCATCTGTAACGGTGTGTCGAGATGGAAAGCTTGCCCCATAGCCACCATCATGTGCTCGGAATACAGGAACTCGGGTTGGGCCACCCGGCCCTCCCCGTAGGCCTTTTGTTTCCACTGAGAGGATGGAACGGTGCCGTAAAACTCACCGTAAAGATCTATGCCCGTCTTCTTGCCAAGCCCCAACCGATCCGCGTAGTCGGCTATGACGTCGACCCCCAGGCGCCTCCCCATCTCGTAGAAGAAGACGTTACAGGACACCTCAAGGGCCCTCTTCAGATCTACCGATCCGTGCCCGCCAGCTTTGTGGCAGTGAAGGGACGGCACCGAAGGGTGGTACCCAGGGTCGAAGAAAGTCTCCGTTTCAGCGACTTTTCCCTCAGAAAGGGCAGCCACTGCAGTGACGATTTTGAACGTAGAACCCGGTGGGTAAAGGCCTGTGATCGCGAGGTTCGAGAACCTCCACTTACCCTTCGCGACAAGATCGTTCAGTTCCTTTTGGCTGATGCCCGTTACGATTCGATCTGGATCGAAACTGGGCACAGACACCATGGCCAACACCGCGGCGCTTTTGGCGTCAAGAACAACGCAGCTGGCACCTTTCGCCTTGGGATGGGTTCTCAACACCTGGTTAAGGGCTTCTTCCGCCGCTTTTTGTACGGTGCTGTCAAGGGTGACCACCAGGTCGTTACCGGGACGGGGCTCGATACCCTTCCCTATGTGGCCCGTAGGCCTACCCCTAAAGTCTACTTCCACCTGATAGCCACCGTCTTTGCCCCTCAAAGTGTCCTGGTAGTAAGATTCAAGTCCCCCCTGCCCCACTATGTCACCCATCTTGTAGCCCGCCCATCGGGGGTTTTCCAGCTGCGCCCCCGTTATCTCGCCGACGTATCCCAGCACGTGGGCGGCAAGCCCTTTCTCAGGGTAACAACGGATGGGAACAGAGTCTATGAACACCCCGGGTAACCGGGGGGCATCTTCCACAAGGGCCGTGTACTGCATTGGTGTGATATCTTTGGCAATGGGCACCGGTTCGAAGTACCTCCCCTTGTACTTGGAGATAGCAGCTTTGATGTCGGACTCATCTATATCCAGCAAGTCCGCCAACTGGGGAATGACTTCGTTTGCCCTTTCTTCATCCAAATACCAGTAAAAGACCGAGAAAGCGGGCCGGGAAGTGACGAGCACTTTGCCATCTGCATCCAGAATGTCGCCCCGGGTTGCGGGGATTGGGGTAATCCTCAAATAGTTATCCTGGGACAATCTTCGGTAGCGCTCACCCTCCACCACTTGCAGCAAAAACAGCTGAAGAACTAGCACCGAAAAGACAAGGATGATTACGCCGGCAAAGAATGTGTGCCTGCTTTTCGCTTGCTGGGGGGGCAGCCTCTGTGACTCCCTGTCGACACCCAAAGGTAGGCTCACAGTGACACCTTCCGGGGTTCCTGGCCCAGCTCAAGCCGTCTGTGAAAAACATCCCAAGCCTTGGCAAGCAGGGGGTAGATAGGGAGGGCCAACACTAGGGACCACACAGCGGTCGCAGTGAGGATCCGGTTAAACAGGAAAGATGACTTGATCGAAAAACCCAACATACTGTACAGCCCATAGGACAACAAATCACCGCACACCGACACGATCATAGCAGCAAGACATCTGGACACCGCCAGATCCGGGTTCACCACTTTTCTGCTCAAAGACGCAAGGCAGGCACAAACAGCCAAAGAAGCTGCCCGTGTGCCCAGGGCCCTCCCTACCAACACATCCTCAACCAAACCGATCCCGAAGCCAAGCGGTGCTGTAGCCCAGGGCTCCCCCATCCACCCGACAGAAACAGAAATGGCCATGAGGACATCCGGCCTCAGTGCCGGTGATAGAAGAACAAACTCCGACAACTTAAGAACGGGCACAAACAACCCCAAAATGAGAGCTGCAACCAAAAAGGCCCCAAATCTCTTGTTCACCTGGTCATCACCAACACTTCCTGGAGACGGTCCAAATCGCTGGCAGGCCTGACGGTTGCTTCACTGACAAGACCAGGCCCCGACATGTAGACATCAACGATCTCACCTATGAGGATTCCCTCCGGAAACTTGCTACCCAAACCCGACGTGACCACCCTGTCCCCTTTTTTTACACCCGCGTCCCTTGAAAAGAACTTTAGGATCAGTTCCTCGGGGCCACCGCCCCCCAACAACACTCCGAAGTCCCCCGTTCTCTGCACGCAGGCGCCCACACCGCTCTCTGGATCGGACAAAAGCAACACGGTGGACCCAGTTTTGTCCACGCCGGTAACCCGGCCCACCAGCCCCGCCTTTGACACAACGGGCGCATCGACGTAAACCCCGCTTTCCTCCCCCGCGGCAACAAAGACGGTGGCGAACCATTTGCTCGGGTTTCTGCCTATGACTTTCGTGACGACGTACTCACCGGGCGTGTTCTCCCAAAAACTCAAGAGCTCCTTGAGTCGAGCGTTTTCAAGCCGCACGTTTTCAAGCTGCGCCTGCAAAGAGGCCACCACCTCAAGCTGCTCGCGAAGACGGCGGTTCTCTTGGTGCATCTCGCCTTTGTCCTTCAACGAAGAGGTGAATGCCCAGAACCTTTCGATCAGCCCGGAGGACAACCGGGAGAACGGCCCTGCGGCCCTCAGGAACAGGGTCTGCCAGAAAGACATGCCCCCCTCGGGTTGTCCAGTAACGTTCATGAGAGTCACGGAAGCGACAACAACCAGCACAGCCGCTACTAGCTTTTTGTACGTGTATTGCCGCCTCACGTGCTCTCCCCCCCTAGTACCTTCTGGCCCCCGCGGTCCGGCGTGTGGAGGCAAGGACCCTACGCAGCTTCACAGGATCCTCCAGCATCATGCCCGTGCCCCTCGCTACGGCACCCAACGGCTCATCTATGACGTGCACAGGCATACCTGTTTCGTGGGTTATGAGCCTGTCCAAACCCCTCAGAAGGGCCCCCCCTCCTGTGACAACTATGCCCCGATCCATTATGTCTGCGGACAGCTCGGGCGGGGTTCGTTCTAAAGTACCCTTGATAGCCTCAACGATTGTGTTAACGGGTTCTGCGAGAGCCTTTCGAATCTCCCGGGAGTCGATGGTGATTGTCCTGGGCAACCCTGTAACCAGGTCCCTACCCCTGATGTCCATGGTTTCCTCTTCGTCCAACTCAAAGGCGGATCCCAAAGTGACTTTGGCCTCCTCCGCAGTCCTTTCACCGATCAGAAGATTGTAAGCTCGTTTGGCGTAGTTCACCACAGCTTCATCCATTTCGTCTCCCGCAACCCTGATGGAGCGGGACGTGACAACGCCCTCGAGGGAGATGACAGCAACCTCGCAAGTGCCCCCACCGATATCAACTATCATGTTTCCCGTAGGGGAGCCCACGGGAAGCCCGGCACCCACCGCGGCCGCCATGGGTTCAAGTACCGTTTCGGCGTCCCTTGCTCCTGCTGATTCTGCGGCATCGATGACAGCTCTTCGTTCAACCTCGGTGCACCCGGAAGGCACGGCCACAAGAACGAACGGTTTAAGGATCCGGCGGTTCTGTGCCCTTCTTATGAAGTACCTGATCATTGCCTGTGTTATGTCGAAATCTGCTATGACACCGTCTTTCATGGGACGGACAGCAACTATGTTACCGGGAGTGCGCCCAATCATTTCCTTTGCTTCGGAACCTACCGCCAGCACCTCTTTGGAATCGGCATTTATGGCGACAACGGAAGGCTCCATCAGGACCACACCCTTGCCCCTCACGTGAACAAGAGTATTTGCCGTCCCAAGGTCAATGCCGATGTCCCTGCCAAAACGATTATAAAACCACTGCACCGTGCCCACTCTCCTTCAATGCAACCTAAACCCCAACATCATGCGAACCAGCCGCTCCAAGATTCCCTCAAGCTTACAAACCGTCCTCCCCTAGCCACAATCACATGATCCAAAACGTGAATGCCCAACAGCTTGCCCGCGTCCACCAACCTTCTGGTCACCTCAAGATCGTCGTGGCTTGGGCTAGGATCTCCGCTTGGGTGATTGTGCACAAGAATGATAGCCGCGGCACTCTTCTTTATGCAATTCTTGAAGATTTCCCTAGGGTGAACTATGGACGCATCAAGACTGCCTATGGAAACTGTCTCCTTACCCGTGATCTGGTTCCTCGAATTCAGCAGCAATATGCAGAAATGCTCCCTGTCCAAAGATTCCAGATCGTCCCGGACGTAGTCAAACACTTCCTTGCCGCGCCGGACGGTGATCTGATTGTCCCAGACCCTTTTCCCCCGTTGCAGCCTTTTCCCTAACTCAACAGCGGCCTTAAGACGCGCTACCTTCGCAGGTCCGACACCCTTTATCTGTGACAGCTCTTCCACAGTGTCATCCATGAGAAATTGCAGGCTTTTCCCGTACTTCTCCTGGCTTGTTGCGAGAATCCCCCTAGCCATCTCAAGGGCAGTTTGGTTCAAACTTCCCGTTCCAAGCAGTATGGCCAAAACCTCCGCGTCGGACAATGCGCCTGGCCCTAGCCTGAGCAACCTCTCCCTCGGCTTCTCATCTTCAGGCCAATCTTTTATCGTCAATCGTTCCCGGGATATGGCAGGAACCTCCTTTCAGGTCCCTTCGCAGCCCCGCCCGAAAACCTAAGGAGAAACGATATCCCCCAGTGAAACCCCCGCTCGTTTGAGCAGCTCGTAAACCTTGGGAAGCGGCAAACCTATCACGCCTGTGTGGTCCCCCCGAATCCCTTGCACAAGAAAGGCCCCAACCCCCTGGAGGGCGTACCCCCCCGCCTTGTCCAAAGGCTCACCCGTGGCCACATATTGCTCAATCTCCCGGGAGCTCAACTCTTTCACCGTAACGGACGTACAATCATAATCGGACAGCGTTTCACCGGTACCTGGACAGTACAGCGCCACCCCCGTGTAAACGTGGTGGGTTTTTCCTGACAGACGGCGAAGCATGCGGCATGCACGCCCGGGGTCGCCGGGTTTGCCCAAAAGCTCACCCTCAATGACTACCACGGTGTCCGCCCCCAGCACGAATTCCTGCTTGTGTTCGGGCACGACAGCCCTGACCTTCCTCTTCGCAAGGCATTTGACAAGCGCAGAGGGTTCCTGCTCAAGCTGCGCGTGCTCTTCCACCCTTGCCGGCACCACCAGGGGAACTATGCCAACGCTTTCTAGCAAATCCTTCCTTCTAGGGGAAGATGAGGCCAGGACAATCTTCAAAGGATCACCGCCCAATGATCAGGATCACGAGCAACACCATGATGGCACCCATAACGTTAAGCCCTACGGTAAATCCAAAAGTGAAAGATATCACCTTCAGATCGATCACAAAAGGAGGTTCGAGACCTACGCCGAAGCCTCGCGCGAGAAAAGGCACCACATCAGACAGGGCTTCACCAATAACGCTTCCTACTATGGCAGCAGCTACTAGCGCAATGACTAGCAACAGAGTTCTCGATTGTCTTCTCATATACGTAAGCCCTCCCACATTCTACCATAATGTTCCCGTCCCGCAGGTGCCTATGCTGCCCTACCATTCTAACTCAAAGTCGAGTTCAGGACCTACAACCACTGTCTCCCCAGTTTCTAGGACAAAGACGGCACTCGCCCCGGGAAACCCTTCCATCAAGCTCAAGCAAGCGTCCGGCCCCAACACGAACAAAGCGGTAGAGAGCCCGTCCGCATCTGTTGACGAAGGGTAAACCACCGTAGTTCCGAGAACTCCCCTGGAGGGATACCCGGTTTTGGGATCCATTATGTGGTGGTATTTGACACCGTCCTCGGTGAAGTACCGCTGGTAATCACCGGAACTGACCAAAGCGGTGTTTGAAACGGACAGCACCCCTAAGTAACGGTCAGGATCCCTAGGATCCGTCACAGCAACCCTCCACAGGCTTCCGTCCGGTTTGGGGTCACCCACGTGAACGCTACCCCCGGCATTGATGAGAAACGACTTTACCCCGAACTCCGTAAGGATATCCACCATACGATCCACCGCGTAACCTTTGGCAATGGCGCCCAGATCGAGCCCCATACCTCGCTTGCCCAACGACACTTGGCCCGCGGTTTCGTCCACGTACACTTGACCGTAATCGACCAATTCAAGCACCGCAAAGATGTCACCTTGCGAGGGAACCCTGCCCTCGCCGTCCCCGAACCCCCACAGCCTCATAAGGGGCAATAAGGTGGGATCGAAGGCCCCTTCCGATCTGCGGGCGAAGTGAAGAGCTCGTTTTACCAAGAGCAACGTATCAGGCGAAACGCTTGCGGGTCCAACCCCCGCGGCGTTGTTTATGGCGGACACTTCAGAGTTGGAACTGTGAGCGTTGAGAAGGACGTCAAGCCTGGCCATCTCCTCAAACGCGGCTTGAATGGCTCGATCTGCCTTCCGGCCGTAGGCCTTTATGAGCACGTCGGTATCCATCAAACCCACCGCGTGCCTCTCCACAAAATTGTTGTCGAGATGTACCCTCAAGACAAAGAAGCCTGCCAAAACCGCAAGCAAGACCACAACCAACGTCAAGCCAATTTTCCTGTTCAACGCGTGCCCATCCTTCAACACCGGCCCTTACGCCACTTCCCCGAACCTGCCCTTTTCCTTCTGGATGGTCTTCACGGGGCATTTTTCCACGCAAACACCGCAGTTGGTGCACAGGGAGGGATCGATGACTGCCAGCGTGCCCCGTTCCATGGTGATTGCCCCGCTCGGGCACGATCTCACGCAGATTTGGCACGCGATGCACCCGCTTTTGCAGTATCCCCGCACCAAGGCACCCCTATCGTAGGAACTGCACCTAACGTGAACCTCTTGTTTCTTCGCCACCAGCTTTATTACTCCACGAGGGCAAGCTTTGACGCAAGCCCCACATCCGGTGCATTTTTCCTTTATGACCCGAGGTAAGCCGTCTTCCCCCATCTCCAAGGCCCCAAACGGGCAAGCCTTTACACACGAACCCAACCCCAAACAACCGAAAGGACAGCCGTTGTTCCCCCCGAGAGCGTTCAGAGCCTGGCAATCCTCAAGCCCGTGGTAATCCACCACCCGGGCGGCAACCTCCGCCCCCCCTTGGCACATAACGACCGCAACTTGGGGCTCAACCGTCGGGGCCACCACGCCCATTATGTCGGCGATCCCGTCCGCGAAAGTTTTGTCGACCGCTTTGCACGCGTCCACAGGCGCTCTACCTTCAACGATGGCCTGGGCCAGGCCAGAGCATCCAGGAAAACCACAAGCACCGCAGTTAGCACCGGGCAAGAGGGCGAGCACCTGATCAACCCTGGGATCCGTTTCCACCTGAAATCTCTTCGCCGCTACCGCTAGCACAGCCCCTATGGCGAGACCGGATGCCCCTAAGAACAAAACCGCTTGAAGCAACCTTGACACCTCCTCATTTCAGAACGGTCTTGAACAAACCCGAAAAACCTAAAAACCCCAGGGACATCAACCCCGTCGCGATGAGCGCCAGAGGAAAACCCTTCAAGGGTTCGGGAATGTCCATCAACTTCCACCTCTCCCTTATACCCGCGAAAATGATGATGGCCAGGCTCCAACCCAAGGAGCCTGCAAGACCGTTGACAGTGCCCCAGAGGATGCCGTAGGATTCCTTCACGTTCAACATAGTTACACCCAACACCGCACAGTTGGTGGTGATGAGCGGCAGATATATGCCTAGGGCTTGGTACAAACCCGGTGCTGTCTTTTTCATGAACAGCTCCACAAGCTGCACGAAACCCGCTATCACGAGAATGTACGCGATGGTCCTGAGATACTCAAGGTGAAGCGGTACGAGCACGAATTGTTCGAAGAAAGCGGCAACAGTCGATGCCAACGTCATCACGAACACCACGGCACCGGACATGCCCAAAGCAGTGTCGAACTGTTCCGACAGCCCCACGAAGGGGCACAGTCCCAGGTACTGCATGAAAACGAAGTTGGACACCAAAACACCGCCAACCATGATTGACATGAACTTCACGCTCATCCCTCCCCTAAAACACGCTTGTGGGAAAACCTAGCTACAGCGATGTTCAAAATGGCCATGAGAAGCCCAAGAGTTATGAATCCGCCCGGAGGCGTCAACATAACCACAGCGGGTTCGAACCAAGGGGTGTGGGGGAATGCCGACGACCCCAAGGCTATCTGGCCCGTACCTAGGAACTCCCTGATCCCCCCGATGACCATGAGATTGATCATGTAGCCCCCGCCAATCCCAAGCCCATCCATGATGGAGTTCAGGACCGGTTTTCTGTAGGCAAAGGACTCTGCCCGGTGAATTATGATGCAGTTCACAACGATAAGGGGAACGAAGATCCCCAGCACCCTGTACATATCTGGCACATACGCCTTCATGAACAGCTCCACCATGACCACCGGAGTGGCTATGAGTATGACGAATATCGGGATCCTGATTTCGTCGGGAGTAACCTTTTTCAGTGCGGATACGCACATGTTGGAGAACGTCAAAACAAACAACACGGCCACCCCCATCCAAAAGCCGTTAACCACAGACGTGGTTACCGCAAGGGTGGGGCACATACCCACTACCATCCTGAAGGTAGCGTTCTCTTCCACAAACCCCTTCTTGAAATCGTGCCAAAGGGATCCTTTCATGAAGTCTCTCACCTCCCGCGCGCTTCGCGCGAAGCTCTCAGATCGTGCTTGCGACCGTAGTACGCGGGCACGACGGCTTTGTCGATGAGCGGTGTCACAAGGTTCATGAACAAAATTGCGTACGTCACCCCTTCAGGGAATGCACCCCAAAGCCGGATCAACAGAGTGATGACACCGACACCTATCCCCATGTAAAGGCGACCTTTCGGGGTGACGGGGGAAGTCACATAGTCAGTTGCCATGAAGAAAGCCCCCAAAACGGCACCACCCAAAAGCAAGCCCGTGAGCCCATCGCCCGCAAAAAGTTGCCCGGGCTTGCCAAACACCCAGGTCCCTAAGAACAAAGTGCCTAGCATCCCCAAGGGTATCCGAAAATCGATTACCCCCCGCACCATGAGATACAAGGCGCCAAGCAACAAGGCGATGATGCAAGTCTCTCCTATGCAGCCCAACCTGGTGCCTTTCAGCAATTGCCCCAAGCTTGGCACCGTCCCGGAAACCCCTTCGTTCACTACAGAAAGGGGTGTGGCCCCCGTCCACGCGTCTTTAAAGAGCGGATCTATCCAGGCACCGGTCATGCTTGCGGGCCATGCAGCCAGCAAAAACGCTCGGGCTGACAGCGCCGGGTTCACAAAGTTGCACCCCAACCCCCCAAAAATCTGCTTGGCGATTATTATGGCGAAAGCAGATCCCACGGCGGGGATGTACAAGGGGACCCCGGGGGGCAAACTCATCCCAAGCAACATGCCTGTTACGACCGCGGACCAATCCCCAAGGGTCCCCTCTCTTTTAAGGGCCTTTTGCCACAAAAACTCAGTGAACACAGCGCCCAGGATAGAGGTTGCCAGAACAGAGACTGCTCTCAGGCCGAAAATGGCAGCGGATGCAAGACATGCGGGCACAAGCGCAACCACCACGTCAAGCATTATCCCCCTCACGGTGCCATGCTCCTTCAAATGAGGAGATGAAGTGATGATTAATCTAGGTCTCATTGGTTACCCTCCGTGCTTCCCTATTCCCCGCCTATTTGCCTGATGCGGCCCTTCTCTTTTGTTGAATTCTCGCTTTGGCCAGCCTTATGGACTGAACCAGCGGCCTTTTTGAAGGACACTTGTAGCTGCACGCGCCACACTCTATGCAGTCAAGCGCCCGGTACTTTTCGGCATCCGTAAGGTACCCTTTATCAGCGTATGCAGCGATCCACACGGGTAAAAGACCCATAGGGCACGCCTCCACGCACCTTCCGCACCTTATGCACGGTAGGATTTTTTCTTCGGGAACCTGTGCCGAAGGGAGAACCAAGATACCCGATGTGCCTTTTAGCACAGGCACATCGGTGCTTTTCAAGGATGTCCCCATCATAGGACCACCCATGATCACTTTCCCCGGGGTCCCTCGATAACCACCCGCTTTGTCCAGGAGATAGGGGACGGGGGTGCCCAACAATGCCCGAAAATTGGTAGGGTTAGCGATCCCTTCGCCCGTCACAGTGACGATCCTCTCCACCAAAGGTAACCCTGTCAGTAGAGCGATCCCCATAGCGTGAGCCGTGCCAACGTTGGAAATCACAACACCCACGTCCAAAGGTAACCCGGGAGGGGGGGGGACCTCTCGACCCAACACAGCTTGGATCAGCTGTTTTTCTCCCCCTTGAGGGTACTTGGTCGGCAGAACCTCAACCCTCAACCCCTGAAAAGGCTTCACGGCCTTCTCCATAGCCTTCACGGCCTCCGGCTTGTTGTCTTCTATGCAAACGATGCCTGTTTTGACATCCAAACACTTCATAAAAGCCCTAAGACCCGTAACGATGGTCCCGGGTTCTTCTTCCATCAAACGCTGATCGGCGGTGAGGTAAGGTTCACACTCGATCCCGTTCAGCAAGTACGTATCTATACGTTTTGAAGGGGGCGGTGACAATTTGACTGAGGTAGGGAACGCCCCTCCCCCGAGTCCCACCAGACCCATGTCCCTCACAAGCGCCAAAATGTCCTGTTTCGACAAGCGGTCCACATCAGTTCCCGCCATGTCAACGGACAAACCCTTACCGTCAGGCTCGAGTATGATGGCGTCACCCAACCTAGCCTGGACGGGCTGATACCGAGGTTCAATGGATTTAACACGACCGGACACGGGTGCATGCAACGCCGCGCTGACCGCGCCCGCGGGCTCAGCGATTTTCTGGCCACGCTTAACGTGGTCCCCCGGTTTGACAACGGGGACAGAAGGGGCACCGGTGTGCTGAGATAAAAACAGCACAAGTTCGTCGGGAATTCCCGCGTCCTCAATGTTCCTGTTGGCAGATAAGCTTTTCCTGCCAGGAACTTTTATGCCCCCGGTAAAACTCCTAAGACTCAAAATCGTCACCTCGCTGTGTCCAACTCAGAGTGCAAACCCCCAGTTCTGGGCGCTTTCACAAAGTCCACAAGAATGATTCTAGCCCCTAAACGGCTTCCACTCAAGGGGCAGCGAGCTAGGGTTCGAGGCTTATCTTTCTTGTCGACACTTCTATCTCGGGCAGGTAAATGCCCGTTAAGTATTCCAAACGCTCCTTGAGGTTACGTTGAACCTCCGACATGACCTCGAACACCTTGACGCCGTACGCTAAAACCAACTCCACAACCAAAAACGCGCCCTCACCCGTGGACAACACCAGGGTTTTTTGAACCCTTCTGACCCCGGGAACCTCAAGACAGATCCTTTGGGCCATCTGCATAACCACCGCGTCCGATATGTAAAAGTTGCCGAAATAGCTAAAGGTGGGGCGCACGACAGATTTTTCAGTTTGCACGTAACGCTGTTGCTGCTCCCTGGAACGGACTAGCATTTGAAGGGGATCAACAAGGTAGCCCGAGAACGTCTTTTTGACCTCGAAGCTCGGTGCGGGGATCACGTGCCTTCCCTCTTGGCGCCGGTGCCACCGTGCAACGTCCATCTCCCCTTCGCTCGCAAAGTCCTCAATGTGCAGTGTGTGAATGGGTTGCGGCAGTTGCAACCGGGACACGATTCGGGAGATCATGGGGACGGAGGTTCCGAGAATGAGCACCCGGGACGGACCAAGCGCCAATAGGGCGTTTTTGACCTGGCTCGCGTGGGCGGGATCTGAGAAGATAGCCCTTCTGACTGCAGCTGGCCGGGTCCCTTCCCGTTTGGCGGAGCTACCCGCCAGTATGCGAGATTGCGAGATCAAAAGACCATCGTCAATGATCGCCTCGCACGCCCAATCCTGGGCCACGACCATGGCATTGTGGGACTTACCTGTACCGCTTGGCCCCACAAGAGCTACAACTTCCACGAGACCTGGGGTTTGAGCTGGCCCGTGTTTTACTTCTTCCCCCTTCGAAACCACCTGAAACCTCCCTCTTTCTTGTCCTCAACCTGTTCGGATTCCCTTTGCTCGCGAACCCTGTCTTGTTCGTGGGATACGTAGGCCCCCACCAGGGTGATCACCCTCTCCGCCTCAGCCCCTCGTGAATCCTTCCTAGCCTTATCGATTATCTCGGGACCTATTTCCCTTGCGATAAACTCCGCGTTGGCCATCGCAAAATTCGGATCAAGGCGCATGGACCGCACCCAACTTGCAACCCCCCGCTTGCCGTCACCGGCGGCGAGAAGAACAGTGCCGCGCAATAATTCTGCCCTAGACTGCATGACGTCTGTCTGTTCTGTTTGCTGCCCGCTTTCAAGCTTTTCGATCAAGTTGTTGAGCTGATCGTGGGCCACATCGAGATCCCCGTTTCGAAAATGCAATTCACTAAGGGCAAGATCCACATCCACAGCCTGCGGCAACATCTTCTTTATGCCCTGCCACACCTTTATAGCTTCGGGGAAACGCCCCTCCATGACGTAAGAAGCTGCCAGGTTCTTGTGAGCCGATATGTAGGACGGTTCGATTTCGATAGCTTTTCTCCAAAACCCCCGTGCTTTCTCCATCTCACCTCGTTGAAGCAGCGCGAGCCCCATGTTGTAATTGGCAAACAGGTCGTCCGGGTTGTCTTTCAGGACGGTGTTCCAGCACTCTATCGCCTTATCGAAGTTTCCCGAAACAGCGTAAGCCTCCCCCAAACTTATACGGTTACGGGCGAGCACGGTGGGGTCGGTTTCCAGGTCACACGAATCTTGAAAAGCCTGGATAGCCTCTCCCGGTTGATTGGTGGCGGAATAACAGAGGCCCATGTTGTAGAATAATCCAGGGTTTTGTGAACCCAGACGTTTCGCCCTTGTGAGATACTCCAGGGCTTTGTCGTACTGACCCATATCCGTACGTATGGCTCCCAAATTGTGAAGAGCCTGCAAGTTGCTGCCGTCAAATTCGAGCACCTTTTCCCATTGTTCGACGGAGTCTTCGGGCCTGTTGTTGGCCAAGTACAGCTCCCCTAACTGGGCCCTAACCGAGGCGTTGCCCGGGGCCAAATTACAGGCCTTTTCAGTTTCCTTGATGGCGCCCTCCACATCCCCTTCAATTGCGAGCAGTTTCCCCAAAAAATATCTGGCTGAACTGTGTCTTCTGTTAAGCGAGATTGCCCTACGGAAATACTTCTTGGCCTCGTCAAGTTCGCCTCTATCCGCGTTGATGATGCCCGCATAATAATGCGCGTCAGCGTTCTTTCTGTCATTTCCCATCACGATTTCTAGGTGGGACAACGCTTCGTCGGCAAGACCACGCCTCATAAACGACAGGGCGAGTTGGAGTCTCACACGATCATCTTTCGGTCTTGCCTTCACCTCTTTTTCCAACCGGGCGATGATCTCGTCCATTGCCTTATCATCTATATCCATACCTGTCCCCTCGCTTAAGGTGAAAATGCCCGTAGTCGAACGTCATGCAAGTTTCTTCCTAGAACTATAATACCTTTTCTCGCAGGTTATCTCTAATCAAGACTGCTGCAATCGCCCCCTAACGGGGGCCTTTGAGGCTCGAAGAGCACAAGTACCCCCGTCCTCCCCTGTAAATTGGCCAAAGCAAGATCCGGCAGTATTCCACACAAGACCCCCCCAGGCTGTTCAGGACAGGTACAAAGGGGATTGTGCGCTTTTTGGCCACGCCCCTGTGTATATTGACTTGAGGGGTGCACAACACAATAATAGGAAGCGGATAGTGGCCACAAACCCTGTCGGACTGCCGTTTCGAAGCGGCCCCCAGGGGTTTTGAAAAGAGGTCTTTAACAGTGAAACAACCTAGAATCTACCTGGATCACTCGGCCACAACCCCCGTGAGGGCGGAGGTACTGTCGGCCATGATCCCTTTTTTCGCGGACAAATTCGGCAACGCATCGAGCATACATCGGTGGGGCAATGAGGCAAAGAAAGCCGTGGACCATGCGCGGGGGTGCGTAGCCTCCCTCATAGGCGCCGCGCCCGCGGAGATCGTGTTCACTAGCGGCGGGACAGAATCAGACAACTTTGCCCTTCGGGGGGCGGCCTTCAGCAACAAGCAAAAGGGGAACCACATCATAACCTCCTCAGTGGAGCATCATGCGGTGCTTCACACGTGCGAAGCCCTTGAAAAAGAGGGGTTTGAGGTAACCTACTTGCCCGTGGACTGCTACGGAACCGTCGATCCAGAGGCTGTACGCTCCGCTTTGAGGCCAACCACCATTTTGATTTCAATCATCCACGGTCAAAACGAAGTGGGAACCGTGCAACCGGTGGAAGCAATAGGAAAGATAGCGCAGGAAAACGGGGTCCTGTTTCACAGCGACGCTGTTCAAAGCGTGGGCAAAATCCCCGTTAACGTCGATTCCATGCAGGTGGATCTGTTGACCCTATCAGGTCACAAAATCTACGGCCCGAAGGGTGTGGGTGCTCTTTACATCAGGCGGGGCACAAGGCTCACACCCCAAAGCACGGGCGGAGCCCACGAGAGGGGGCTTCGGGCAGGAACTGAAAACGTGGTAGGGATAGTAGGTCTGGGTGAGGCGTGTCGTCTGGCGGAAGCCGAGATGTCCCGTGAATCCGAAAGGCTGACGCAACTGCGCGATCGTCTCATAGAGGGAATCCTCACAGGAATTCCGGATACAGTGCTCAACGGGCATCCAAGACAAAGGCTGCCCCACAACGTTAACGTCAGCATCAAGTACGTAGAGGGCGAAGCCCTTCTTCTTAGCTTGGATCTGTTGGGCATAGGAGCATCTTCCGGTTCAGCGTGCACATCGGGATCTTTGGAACCGTCCCACGTCCTCTTGGCCATGGGAATCCCCCATGAGACTGCCCACGGGTCTTTGAGGATGACTTTGGGAAGGTCGACAACCCGAGAGGACATCGATTACGTCCTGCAGGTCCTTCCGGGAATCGTCGCAAAGCTGAGAGAGATGTCACCGCTTGGCAACGATCACGATTGAACCACAGCAAAAGAAAGGCGTGGGTGGCATGTACAATGAAAAAGTCATGGATCATTTCTTCAACCCCAGGAACGTAGGGGAAATTCCCGACCCGGACGGCACAGGACAGGTGGGCAACCCTGTGTGCGGAGACATCATGCGCATCACCATTCGAGTTAAAGACAACAGAATCGAAGACATTAAGTTCAAAACATTCGGTTGCGGGGCTGCCATAGCCACAAGCTCCATGGTTACGGAGCTGGTCAAAGGGATGACCATAGAAGAGGCCGGAAAGGTTTCAAACAAGTCCGTGGCGGATGCCTTGGGGGGTCTTCCGGGGCCGAAGATGCACTGTTCAAACCTGGCAGCCGATGCACTCAAAGAGGCAATAAAGGATTACTTGTCGAAACAAGAATAGTGAGAGAAACCCGAGACCGCAAAATCCGGGGTGAGGGCGTGAAACCTTGAAACCTTGCCGCCTGCCGAGCAGGTTGAAGATGGTTCCCGTTTTAGTGGGGATCATGTTGTGTGTGATGTTGACGATGCTCGCAGGCAACGAGGCGGCAGCTTCATCGCAAACCGCTCTTGCCTCCGATTTTGCGGGTTTTACCGGCAAGGTGCTGGGGCAAGTATGCAACTTAAGAGGGGGCCCCGGAACCTCTAACCCGGTTGTTGGACAAACCTTCCGGGGGGATTCTCTGCCCATCCTTGGCACAGAAAACGGCTGGTACAGGGTTAAGACCCCCGTCGGGGAGGCGTGGATAGCCGGGTGGCTCCTGGAAGTTGACCTGAAGACACAAGGGATCACGGCTGTCGTAACCCGTCCTTTCGTCAACGTCCGCAAAGATCCTGACCTTCAATCCCCCGTGCTGTTCGTCACGAGGGAAAACACTGTCTTCTCTGCTCTGTGCAAAAGCGGTGACTGGATACAGGTTGCTACACCTGACGGGTTTGGTTGGATAGCGGATCACTTGGTTGACTTGCGATACCCCCTACCCCCGCAAGAGTTGTCTGACGATGTCCCTTTGGTGGCAACCCCTATCGAAACGGTAAACGTAACACAAAGCCCCTTTGAAGGATCAGAGATCGTTACAGTTTTAGCCGCGGACGAGGAAGCCCAGGTTGTGACCGTCAAGGGGGCCTGGGTCGCCGTGAAGACCTCCGGTGGGCTATCCGGCTGGGTTCCCGCCAACAGGGTCAATGTGTCGTGTCGCCTCTGCCCGGACATTTCATTGCAGATCTCAGAAGGCGTTTGGTCGGTGGAAAGGCCCTCGGCCATAGAGATCGTGCGACCGGTCGTAAACTTTCGGTCGGGGCCCGGCACTGAATATGAAACCGTCGGCTCTTTGCGCGAAGGGGACAAGTTGCGGATACTGGACACAAGGGGTGATTGGATCAAAGCGGAAGCACCTGGGGGTCAGTCAGGTTACGTTGCCGATTGGCTTACCATGAGAACCGGGGGCTTTCGAATCAAGGTGTCATCCACAGGGGCCATTAGGACCCTGGAGGTGACTGGTAGTTTTTCATCCGCCCAAGTGCTATTGTCGGAAAAAGACAATGCCCTGATCGTGCGCGCGTCATCGTCTTTTTGCACGGATGTTTGCCTACCCCTCAACTGCTACGAGTTTGAATGCCTGAGCGTGTCAGATTGTGACGTCAAGGTTACCCTTTCCGAACAGCCTGCATACACGGTGAAAACGAATAAACCGGGCACCATTGTCCTTGAGTTTGCCCCGGAGGTTGTTGATGTAGCTACGAGCACCGGTGACTCCCACGATCTTGTGTCCGTCAGAACCCTAGGCTACACGAAGCCTGAGGTACACAGGGATGGAAACAAGCTCAACGTGCTGCTGCCCGGGGCATCTTTCGGTGGCCCATCACCTTCAGGGCAAGGTCGCTTCGTCAGAGTCTCCGGTGTTTTCCCGGAGCAAACGGGTACAAGCCTTGTGATAGATAACCCTAGGGAACTGCCGTTTTTGCTCAGGAAAACAGCCAATCACCTGCTCGCGCATTTTTACACCCCGGGGCTGGCAGGTAAAACCGTGGTGATTGATCCGGGTCACGAGGAGCATGACCCAGGCACGTGCAGCCCCACAGGCCTCGCCGAGAGGGATGTCAACTGGCACATAGCCGTCCGGTTGAGGGAACTGCTCGAGGAAGCTGGCGCGAACGTCCTGATGACACGGGACGGGTTGTACGAACGATCCCAAGCACCGAAGACGTGGACCCCAAGACCCGAGGACTATACGGGTTCCCTGGCGAAAAGGGCGGCTTGGAGCGACCAATCTCACGTTTTCCTGTCCATCCACAATGACTACCACAGTAACAGCGATGTAATGGGCACCACATCCTACGTGTGCACTGACACCCTAAACCAGGCTGAGTCCGTTAGGCTGGCAGAGTGTGTTCAGGCCTACCTTCCGGCAACCCTTGGAACCCTTGACAGAGGGGTCAGGGACAGCAGCTATTTCGTGGTAAGGGAATCAACCTGCCCTTCGGTTTTGGTAGAGGTCATGTTCCTGTCAAACCCCCTTGAGGAGGAACGGCTCCGGTTCGAGGAAACTTGGGACGCGGCTGCCGCCGGCCTCCTTCAAGCATTGCAGGCGTTTTTCGGGGAAGCCCCGGGCACCTGTTTTTCAGGGATCTGATTCTGGGGGAAACATTTCATCCAACGTTGCGAAGCGATACCCTTGTGCCCTCAACGTATCTATTATGTCGGGCACGGCCGCCACGGATCCGGAGAGATCCTCCCCGGGGCCCCCGGCGGAATGAAGCAGGATCACAGAGCCCGGTGTAACTTGTGCCAAAACGTTGTTCTTCACCTCGGATTTCGACAACCCCCGCCAGTCCAAAGAATCAACGGACCACATAGCAACCCTGTAACCCAAGTTAGCCGATTCTTCCACTAGGGACGGGGAAGCCGCGCCGTAAGGAGGCCTGAAATACCTGGTGGGGCCCAAGCCCACCGTTTCCAGCTCCCTATCCGTAGAGCTTAGCTCTTTCAGCAGTTTGCCACCTGCAGCTTTGGTCAACTCCGGGTGGGAGTACGTGTGATTACCTATGACGTGTCCTTCTTCCACGATCCTCCTGGCCATTTCGGGAAACTCCGCCACCCTATTCCCGATCACAAAAAACGTGGCGGGCACGCCTTTGTCCCGCAGTATGTCCAGAACTTGAGGTGTGTAAAGGTCATCAGGTCCGTCATCGAACGTCAAAGCAACGAGTTTGCCTGTACCTTTGGCTGTGCGAAGCACTACCCCGGGGTAAAGCCGCTCGAGATCCATCTCTCCAATGAGGCGGGTTTCCCTCTCCCCTCCCCCTACAAGCTTTGGAGAAGCCCTGAAACCACGACCCTTTGTAGTGAATACGGATAGGTACAGAAATGCCAAGGGAAGCCCCACTAACAAAAATGCGGCAACCCACTTTTTTGTCCTTCTCATGAACAAAACCCCCGGACATATATTGCTCCGGGAGCCCTAGTTTGAGACATCACTCACTTAAAAGAAGCTGAACCCCTCAACCTTAATAGCGGGAACGACAGAATTGAACACCCTCCGCCGATCCCCGGTCAGTCTAGCCGTGGATGCTATGCCCGCCACCTGAGATAGGATGTGGGTTAGGCTTTCCGTGAACCTGAGGTCCGACACCCGGGACGTGACAGCACCTCCTTCAATGAGAAACACACCCTGGGTTGAGCCTGCAATCAAAGGATTGTGGGGATACGGCAAGATCGTGTGGCACAGCTTGGTGATGAGCAACCCCTTGTCTGTAGAGCGTACGAGCTCCTCTTTGGACAAAGCTCCTGTCGCCATGAGCATGTGCCGGGGTCCTGGGTTTTCACCTTCCCCCCACGGGGCGTGACCCGTGGATTCCGCACCGTCTTTCAAAGCACTTCTACAATCGTGCACGACCCCTTTTATGTGCCCGTTCTCAATGAGGGTCACCCTTCTTTTGGGGGTGCCTTCCGCATCGAAGGGGGAACACAGTCCCTCGGGGGCAAGCCCGTCATCCCACACGGTAATGTTCTCGCCTACAACTGGAAGAACAGGTCCCGAGCACCGCCCGAACGCAAAACTGCCGAGAAGCCCCAACAGGTCAGCCACCGCGTATTCCTCAAGCACCACATCGTAACGACCGGGCCTAAGGGTTTTCACGTCCCCCGACAGAGCCCCCTTCCCCAGAGCTTCCAGGAAGACCTCATCGTAATCGAGTTCCCTTACGTCCTTCGTTAACCGGTCCGCGTAACCGAAGCCCAGACAAACCGTAAAACACGCCCGGGTTCCAGGGCTGTAAACCCTCACCCCCGCGGTGTTCGCCACCGCCATTTCGACAACCTCAGTGCTGTAACTGCCCGAGGCTTCAAGCCCTTCCTCCGACGCCCTGTCGAGAACCCGCTGACACGCTAGGGCTTTGTCCTTGGCTTTGATGTTTGCTGTTGCCGGGAAGTACGAAGGGGGATCTGCAACGGCTTGCGGTCGGGCGAGAGGGGGTAACCCCGGATTCTTCCCCGCGCCTTCCATATTCTCCCGGGCCGACTGTACAACCCAGCGTAGAGACCCGTCATCGAGCAAGTTGACGCTTGCAGCGCCTTGCCGCCCGTCCCTTGTGACTTTAACGGTTAAAACCTGGTTCTCCCGTCGGATGTTTTGATGAATGTGATTTTCACAATATCCCGTTATGTCCTGTTGGGTGGCCAACAAATTAACCTGCAATTGAAAACCCTTGGCGTAGGAGACAACCTTGTCGAGAACTTTCATGGCATTGTCCTTGCCTATCAACGCCGTGCACCCACTTTCACCGCTCGGAACCGAGCGGGGGATGCCCCAAAGCCCTTGGGAAAGGTTTGGGGTGGCTCACCCTGAGGGCACCGGGGAAATCCGTACATACCCCACGCGTCTTTGTCGGCCACGGCATCGCAGGAACTCCACAGTTCTTGAATTCCACAAGAATAAAGGGGGTTTCGTAAAACCTGTCCCAAGGACCCGTCCTTAATCTCGTACGCGATCTCCGGATCAAAGTGCACACCGCCGTAACCCTTGGGCGTATCCACAAAAATTCCCTCATCCGTGTCCCTTACCATCTCCTCCAAGGTCCAATCACCGGGTACGAGACTAACGTTGCTAGCCGCGGTAACCGGGGCGTTGAACCATCCCTCCGCCCTCATGCTTCCGTTGGGGTGCCTTTCATCGCGAGACGCCAGCTCCCGGGAGGTCAAAAAGTCCTCAACGCTGCCTGTTTCAACCAGGTTGATGGGCTGTCCCTCGACCCCTTCATCGTCGAATCCGTAACCACCCAAGCCACCTTTCGCCAGCGGATCTACCTGAAGGCTAACCACCGGGGAACCCACACGTCGGTTCTTGCCTTCGCCTCCCCGTGAAACCTGATCCCATCGGTCACACAACCTGCCCAGTTTGTCAGCCACAGATGCCCCTCCTGCAACAAGATCCGTGGTCGTTTGGGGACAAGGGGGAGCTTTAGCCAACAGGGTAGCCTCCGCCGCGGCTTTCTCTGCTTGCTTTTTCAAGTCCAGGCCTTGCAGAAACTCGAATCCTCCGCTTGCGTAACTTGAGAAACTCCTCCTTTGAACGACGCCGCAGTTCTCTGCTAGGGCGGTGACGGATGCCCCACAAAGCAGAATCTTTTGCCGGATCTCCCGGCCATCGGTTGAAGCGAACTCTTTGTCCTCCTTGCGACATAGCAGGGTCCCTTCAACGTGACAGATCCCGGGCACCCTCCCCGCAGCGGCAACCGCATCGCTGAGCAGTTCCCCTGTCTCTTGGGGGGACACGTCAAGGGGATCGATCTTGTGAGGGGTTTGCCACCGGGCTCTTAAAGGGGATAAGGGGGGCAGAGATACCCCGTCCCCAATCTTGTGCTTGGCGGAAACGCTGGCAATTTTCACGGCCTCATCGGCCACCTTTTCAAGGCTCCTTGTGTCAAGGTGAGCTGTTGCTGAAAACCCCCACGCACCATCAACAAGCACCCTCACACCAAGCCCCTGGCTGCGTGAAACTTTGGTAAGCTGTACACCTTCACTCGTTGCCCTGACAGGAGTCTCTGTCACCGCAACGAACCTCGCATCTGCGTACTCCGCACCAAGCTTCTGAGCCAATCCCAGCACCCTGTCAAGTTCAAGCATTGAGACGGAACCCGCCCCCCTTCGCTTGCTTAAGCGTTAAAAGTCGAGGGGACCCTCGCAAAGCGCAACCGTGAGCAACACGCACGCCTCGATATCGTCGAGATCCACCATTTCATTGGGGCTGTGGATGTAGCGGCACGGAATTGAGATTCCTCCCGCAACGATCCCTGCCTTGGTCATCTGAATGGCGGAAGCATCGGTACCGCCGGAGGCGAGGACCTCACGCTGGTATTTGATACCCTTCTCTTCGGCCAGGTCCACCAAGTACTTGGTGAATCCCGGGTGGCATATGAGGCTGGAATCCTTGACCTTGATGGCGGCGCCCCCTCCCAAGGATACTGCCATGGTTATACCTTTGGGCGTGTCCCCGGTCCGGGTGACGTCGAACGCGACTCCCACGTCGGGCTCAATGGCGAAAGCAGCAACCCTGGCACCTTTCAGCCCGACCTCTTCCTGCGTTGCGAAGACAGCGTAGATCTCGTTATCGGTCTTCCCCAGTCTCTTGAGCGCCTCTATTATTACGGCGCAACCGGCCCTGTCGTCCAAAGCCTTGCCTATGACCCTCGAGCCAAGCGTTACAGCGGGTTGGTAGAACCCGGCGCTATCCCCGATGGCCACCTTGGCCTCCGCTTCCTCTTTGTTACGAGCCCCGATATCCACGAACAATTTGTCCATTTGAAGTGCCTGCTGGCCCTCGAGCCTTTCCGACCCGATCACGCCGAAAGTGCCGTTTTCAAAATAGACTCTTTGTCCCAAGGACACCGTGGGGTTAACCCCACCTATGGTAACGAATCTGAGGAAGCCCTCATCGTCTATGTGGGTTACCATGAGGCCGATTTCGTCCATGTGGCCATCGAGCAGGATCTTCTTTCCGCCCGAGCCTTTTTTGACGCAAATCAGGTTGCCGAGATCGTCCACCCGGATCTCGTCCACGTAAGGCTCCACTTCTTTTCTGATGACTTCTCGCACCGAGCCTTCTGCGCCCGATGGCCCAAAAGCCTCTGTGAGTCTCTTCAAAAGGTCCTTCACGGTCTAAACCCTCCTTCAACACTCCTTAGGAACAGGGGTAACAGTTTGTTGGCTGCATCGAAGTCCTTTTTGGACATGAGGGAAAACGGTCCGCGGATGTACCTGCAAGGGACGAAGACGCCCGCGACGGGACACCCTTCCCGTGCCTGTTGGATTGCACCCGCATCTGTAGTGCCTGCAGAGCTCTTGCGAAGCTGGAACGGTACGTCGTTTTCCTCAGCAAGCCTCACCATCTCACCGATAACGGCCCTGTCGGATATGGATCCCCTGTCCATGAGGGAAAGGGCGACCCCCGAGCCCAGCTTTGTGCCGTACGAATGTTTCTCTGCAGGAGGCGTGTCGTTACAATCGGTGCCTTCCACGGCGATGCCCAAATCGGGTGCCACCCGGTACGCAGCGATTCTTGCCCCTCTCGTGCCAAGCTCTTTTTGCACCGAAAACACACCGTAAAGCTGGATATTGTCCCACGATTCCTTGAGCAGATCGAGCAGTATGGCACATCCCAATCTGCCGTCAAGAGCCTTCGCCTTCACAATATCCGGGGTCAGCTCCTCGTATTCGGTGTCGAAGACCACGTAGTCTCCGGGCTTGACCTTGCGTTGGGCTGCCTCTTGGGATGTAGCACCTATGTCAATGTACAGCGAGGCGGCAGGGGTGATGGAACCCCGTTCCGCGGGCTGCTGCAAATGTATAGCTTTCGCTCCAATAACGCCTGGTACCCTATCTTTTCCTATGAAGACCCTTTTTGAGGTCAGTACTGAAGGGGGAACCCCGATGGTAACGAATTTGATGAAACCATTGTTTTCAATGTGGACCACCATGAGGCCCACTTCATCCATGTGCGCGCTGACCAAAACCTTCGGGCCTTTTTCACCCTTTCGGGCTATAATGTTGCCCATGGTATCCGTTTCGTAGGATACACCCAGGTCCTTCAGCTTCTCAACTATGTAGTTTCTGACTTCGCCCTCATTGCCTGACACGCCGTTGAGAGCCGTAAGCTCCTTCAGTCCCATATTCTCAACTCCTTTACGAAAGACGCATCGCAAGAAGCTATGAACTTCGCAAGGAGTCTCCCTGCTTTTTCAACGTCGCTTATCGCCAGTGTTTCCACGGAAGTGTGCATGTACCTGAGGGGAATCCCGATCAGACCCGCGGGGACGCCCTCCCTGGACACTTGAATGGCTGCGGCATCGGTGCCCGTAGCTCCCGGGGCCAGCTCCGGCTGCACGCTTATGCCTAGTTCACCCGCGGCCTTCCTGAGCGCAGCGTATATTTTGGGATGAATGTTGCCACCGCTTGCAACCGAGGGTCCCTTGCCCAACGTTGCTGTCCTGTACGCAGGAACACCAGGTGTGGCCCCGTGACACACATCAAGCGCTATTCCTAGATCGGGCTCGATCCCGTAGGTGGAGACCACGGCGCCCTTCATCCCCAACTCTTCCTGGATCGTTGCCACCGCGTACACGTCGGCTTTGACCTTGTACTTCTCCAGCTCATCCAAGCACACTAAGATGGAGGCCACAGCTGCCCTGTCGTCCATGGATTTACCCGACAGACAGCCTCCCATAAGTTCCGTTACCTGACGACGGTAGGTAACCGGAGAACCCACCGGAACCACATCCCTGACCTCGTCCTCGGGCAAACCTGTGTCGATGAACAAGTCCTCCATGGTCTTCGCCTTTTCGGGGCCCGCGGCGAACCTGAACCCGCCCGCGGAAGGTTCATGACCTATGACGCCAGGTACTGGCCTTTTCCCGTAGACGATCACCTCGTGCCCGACGAGTATGCGGGCGTCAACACCTATCCCGATGAACCTCAGGAACCCTTGTTCCTCCACCTTGGTAACAATTAGACCAACCTCATCCATATGACCTGCAAGCATAATCTTGGGATGCGGTTCATCGCCCTCGCCTCTTCGAAGCCCGATAACATTGCCCATGACATCCTTTCGCACCTCGTCGACAAAAGGCGCCATGGAGTCCTCCACGACTTGTGCGATGTTCATGGCCTCGAACCCGGAAACACCGTAAGCCATCGAGGCTTTCTTTAGGAACTCTTTTGCATCAAAACTCAGATCTAACACCTCCCAGCCCTAAGTAAAACCGTTCCAGAAATCGAACAAGTCAGTACTTCTCTAGCTATATCGGGAATTCCTGCTAGCCCCCGAGGAGAACCCGGCAACCCGTGCGCTCCTCAAACGTCCTGAAATGAACCCCTTCCATATCCCTGCCCCAGGGATCGAAAGCAACCCTTGGCAACGTAACCTGTCTGGGTTTGCCCCCGGTTTGGACAGCTTCTTCGAAAGCAGACAGGAAGTCACTTACAGTGAGAAGCCCCGCGACCTGGATATTCCCTCCGAAAAACCGGGAGCGAACCTCGTGGCACCTGACGTCCAGGTCACGATCTTTCAAAGTGGCTTGCACAAGGGGCTTTGCCAAGCTGGAAGTGAGAATGAGATTGCTATCCCCGTAACGCCGGGCCCCGCTTCTGCGTTCCCACGTCATCCATTCGTCCTCGTCAAGATCGTTGAACATGACAAACCCCGGCGAAACGTTGCCCGATTTTACGAGCCTGACGGGAAAGGTGCCCCCTTCCCGAAGAACCGTAAGGATGGGATTTTCCTCCCACCTTGCCTTCTCGAAGGCATCCCTTCTTGAGAAAACTTTTTTACCCGAGACGGCCAGAATCACGTCCCCGGGGAACAGGTGGGCCTTCCAAGCAGGAGATCCCGCCAAAACAGCCTCTACCCTTGCAACTTTGTCAGGCAATTGGGCAGGCTCCAACAACACAGGTATTTTGAGTTTTTGAGCCGCCTTGGCCGAGTAATCCACCAGCCTGCTCCACGTATCGTCGGGCATTTGCTTGAACAAGGGGTGGGCTTGGGAAAAGCCTGGAGAAAACAACCTGATGCACCAGGCGCCTGCATCCCTCAAAAACCCCAAAGTGTCGTCCAAGTCATCCCAGCCTGTCAAGAAGGGAAGGGCTACAACGCTGCCCTCAAACCTCACTTTACCCCCCAAGGCCCTGATGTTCTTAAGGGTTCGATCCGGCGAAAGATCTCCCATGATCTCCGCCCTTTTCCCCACGGTGTTCAAGGATACCACGAGTTCGACGCCCAAGTCCGACAGATGATCTGCAGTCCTCCCGGTCACAAGGGTGCCGTTTGTGGTGACCCTCACGGGGTGGTCCGGGTAAGATTCCCGTACCATTTCAAGCACCTGCAAAATGGACGGATGGGTGAACGGTTCGCCCTCGTTTATCCTGGTCACGGATTCCCCCACCACCACGGAATTCGAACCCTGCAACCAAGGCAGTGTTCTTCTTACCTCCCCGGGGTCTCTTTCAGGGATATTAAACACCTCGCACGAGGGGGGATTGTAACGGTTGGAGCAAAACACGCACCCAACGTTACATTTTGAGGTGAGGGGAAGGACACCCTTCTTTTGGGCTTGGTACAGCAAAGCTTCCATGGAAGGTCCATTAAGGGGTGCGCTCACAACCTTGTCCCCCCTTTGAGATCCTCCCAAGGCAACAGGGGCAAGCTTGACGATGCGTCGGTGCAGGCCCCGGACAACAACCCCTCTCTCAGCATGTAGTACCCCGCGGTTGCAACCATAGCGCCATTGTCTGTGCACAGATCTTTGGGAGGTATGAAAAGGGGCACGCCAAGATCCTCACAAAGGCGCCGGGCCTCACTTCTTAAAAGACTGTTCGAGGCGACTCCCCCGGAGATGGCAAAGGATTTCGACGAGGTTTCTTCAAGCAATCTAGGCACGTGGTAAAGCAGTTCCCTCACAACAGCCCGCTGAAAACTGGCGCACAGGTCAGGGATAACATCCTGCTTTCTGCCACGTGACTCAAACTCCTGCACCGCCCGAGTCTTAAGGCCGCTGAAACTGAAATCAAAAGGGTTTCCCGACATTTTTGGATGGGGAAACGGGCAGGCTTTCCCGTCACCCTTTTGAGCCATCTTGTCGAGAAAAGGACCCCCGGGGTACGGCAGGCCCATCTCCCTTGCCACTTTGTCAAAAGCCTCACCGGCTGCGTCATCCCTTGTTCTGCCCAAAACTTCATACTGGCCGAAGCTCCGCATCAAGATCAGATCGGAGTGCCCCCCCGATACCACCAGGTTCAAAACGGGAAACGCAGGAACCTCAGGACCCACAAAATTTGCAAAAATGTGCGCTTCCAGGTGGTTAGCAGCCGCAAAAGGGAGCCCCAAACCGTAGGCAAGACTCTTGGCGAAAGACACACCCACCAGCAAAGAGCCCAAAAGCCCTGGCCCCCTCGTCACCGCTACACCCCCGAGGTCCCCGAGATCGGCACCCGCCTTCTCTAGCGCCTCCGTCACCACGGGGATGATCATCTCGACGTGTTTGCGGGATGCGATCTCCGGAACGACTCCTCCGTAACGGGCATGAATATCAAACTGAGACGACACAATGTTGGACAAAACCACCCGACCGGCACGGACAACGCCGCAGGACGTATCGTCACACGACGTGTCTATTCCTAAAATGAGCAACTCACCACCGCCAGTTCACTTCGTAGTATGCTACACTTGGCCAAGTAAAGCATCTTTGGGAGGTACGAACAATGCGTTTTTCCGACAGATTGCTCGAGAGGGTCGAAGACAGCGCTTCTCACCTCGCACTGGGCATCGATCCCGATCCGTCAAGAATCTTCGCCCCCGGTTCCCCGTTCCTCGCAGCTTTCCCAGGCTCTGATCCCGAAACAACTCTCAACAAATTTTGCCACCTAGCCATTGAGGCTGCAAGCTTGTACGCCTGCTGTGTCAAATTCCAGTCCGCCTTTTTCGAAAGCATGGGACTTTGGGGCATGCGCTCTTTGGCCACAAACATTAGACTGGCCCGGGACAGGGGGTTACCCGTGATCCTGGACGCCAAACGAGGAGATATCGGGAACACCGCTAAAGCTTACGCGGCCGCTTACCTCGAGCGTTCGTCGGACTTTTACGCTGACGCCCTCACCGTGAACCCCTACCTGGGGCCGGACACGCTGATCCCGTTCGTCGAAACCGCGTCGGCAAACCTGGGAGGCTTGTTCGTCCTGGTCAGGACCTCAAACCCCGGCTCAGCCCAGTTTCAGGGAACCTTTTCCCAAGAAGACCTCCCTTTACACGGCAAAGTTGCCCGCGCAGTGAACGACCTGGGGGGAGCATCGGTGGGCTCCCGCGGCTATTCCGACGTTGGGGCAGTGGCTGGAGCCACCTACCCGGAAGAATTGCCTGCCTTGCGAAAACTGATGCCCCGGGCTCTGTTTCTTCTACCCGGATACGGTACCCAAGGTGGAGGTGCCGAGGGTCTGAAAGGTGCTTTCAACACCGGCGGGCAAGGAGCGGTTGTTGTCGCGGCCCGAAGCATACTATTCGCTTACGAAGCGCTGCCAAACCCAGGTCCCGAAGACATCGGGCGGGCAATGCACAACGCGGCCAAACTCGCCCGTGACGACATTGAACATGCAATCACCCTAGACCAACCATCTGACCCTGTCCTTTAGGGGTTTTGCGGGGCCAAGATCGTCCTTCCACATGACTATGGCGTCTTCGTTCAGGTCTGTGTAGTATCCTTTTCTTATGCCCCTTGCCACAAACCCTAGTTTCTTGTACAGGTCCTGAGCGGGCAGGTTCGATATTCTGACCTCTAGGGTCATCTTGTTGGCGCCCTTTTCTTTGGCCTCCTCGAACATGGTCTCAAGCAACTTTCGCCCTACCCCCTGCCTTCTGTGATCAGGGTGAACGGCTATGTTGGTTATGTGGGACTCGTTCAGTATGACCCACATGCCCACATAACCGATGATCTCGCCCTCCTGGCGAGCCACGTAGTAGTGGGCGTAATCGTTTTCCGTAAGCTCCGACTCAAATGCCCTCCTGGACCAAGGAGTGGGGTACGAGATGACCTCGATGGCCATGACATCGTCAAGGTCCTTAAGCGTCATTTCACTAATCGTAATGTCAAGACGATCTTTCAGTGTGCTCACCCTCAGTCTGACGACCAGCAAATTTCACTTCGGCCTGGGATCTGCGAAAATACTGGGGCACGGCCAGCTGTGGCGGAACCGCTAACCCCTCCTGTGCCATCAATCCCCCCAACACTGCTACGGTCCCGGGCCTGGGCAACGTTTCGTACGGGCCCCCAATTTGGAGACCCCCGGCCATGTCACCCAACAAGCGGGCTCCGTCACCCACAGCAACGGTAGGGGGTGCGAGCCTGGCTGCTTCGACTAGTTCCTCAAGATTACCTTTGCCTTGGGGGATGACCTCACGAAAACCCGACCCTTCCCAACCTTTTTCCGCCACGGTTTTGCCCCTCACGTAAAACCCCGTGACCATTTGGGATCTGACCTTCCCCATGACAATGGCGACGCTTGGGTAGGGGCGACACTGTTCCAACAAGACGAGAAATGTGTTCACAGCGACCACTTTTTTCCCCCAAGCTAGGGCCAAACCCTGCGCACAAGAGCACCCTATCCTGAGCCCCGTGAACGACCCAGGCCCCACAGTCACTGCGATACAGGAAAGGTCCCTGGGCTTCATTCCAACCTGCTGCAGTGCCTCAAGACATGCGGGCAGCAAAGCTTTGGAATGAACCCTGGGTTTGAGCAGGGTCATTTCGTAAAGAACCTTGCCCTGATCGGACAATGCAACGCCCAGAAGATCGGTGCTTGTTTCAATGGCCAAAACCCCGGATTTACGTCCCTCACCCATGAAATGGTGTCTCCTTCACTGAGCGCTCTCCCCTTTTCAGCACGATGCACCTTTTGTTCGGGGCTCCCGCCACAAACGATATGGTAACGATCAGATCCGGTTGAAGCAACCCCCAGGCCCTTGTTGCCCACTCGATGGCGGTGACGGTTTTGGTATCGTCCTTGTCCGGCAAAAGACCGGAATCCTCAATCTCGTCACCCGCCAACCTGTAATAGTCGATGTGGCGCAGGGTGAGCCTGCCCGTGTGGATCCTTTCAAGGACGAAAGAGGGGCTTTGAACGAGATCCTCCACGCCCAACCCCCGGGCAAGCCCTTGAACGAATGTCGTTTTACCGGCACCCAAAGGCCCATCGAGCAGTATGAGCTCCCCCCCTGACAAACTCCTTCCCACGCTCTCCCCCGCCGCGAACGTTTCTTCGGGGGAGGCAGTCACCATGCGAACCTCACCCATCTTTGGCCCTCTTCAGCCTTTGACCCAATCTCCTGAAATCGTCGAGAAAGGGCTCCGTGCGCCCGGGAGAATCCCTCAACACCGCCGCGGGGTGAAAGGTGACCAAGTATTCCCTTCCGTCCTTCCTGTACCATTTTCCCCGGTCTCTCGTAACTCTCAGGGACGGGGATAAAAGGGTTTGGGCCGACAGAGCCCCCAAAAGGACGATGCAATCGGGGTTTAGGAGGCGAATTTGTGCCCTTAAGTGAGGCAAACATGCCTTAACCTCTCGGGCTGTCGGTAGTCGGTTGCCGGGGGGTCTGCATTTGACTATGTTGCTGATATACACATCATCCCTGTCAAGCCCCGCAACCTCCAACCCTCTGTCGAGCATTTGTCCCGCACGCCCCACAAAACACTGTCCGGTGTCATCCTCAGTTTGCCCGGGCCCCTCACCCACAAGCATAACGCTTGCTTGGGGGGAACCCTGACCGAACACGACCCTTTGGGCCCCTTCCCTCAAGGAGCACCTGTGACAGGGAAGAACAAGTTCCCTCAACGAAAACAGATCGCCCACACCGTCCCAATCATCGTCGGGGGTGGGGACCCTCTTTCTTTTCGCCTCGGTGGCAACGGGCGCATCGAACAAAGAGCGCTGTTCTGCCCCTTTGACCTGCTCGCTCATTCTGCTTGCTCCCGGGTTTTAGCGGCCTCTTCCAAGACTTTCTGCCTTTGCTGCATGGCTTCGGGAAACTTTTTTACGTTCTTTACATTAGCGGACAGCTCGTTTTCGTACTGTTCCCCAAGGGAAAGTTCGAGGTCCGAAAGGCCTTTCTGAATCTTCCTGCCTAACTCAGCCGCGTTCGGGCAATCCGGTTGGCAGGGGATAAATCCGTCTGTGGGGTACGCGAAAGGATCGATCTCACCTTCCGGGGCGCTTTCCAATTGGCTTGCCGCCCTCACCTCTGGGGACAGGACACCGGAGGTTCTGTCGAAAACGAATCTGTCAACGCAGCAAGAGGGAAACCCAAGGATTTCGGCCCTGGCCCGCAGGAAACCAGCGTTGAACTCTTCGGGGAAAGCGCGGGCGAACACGTCCGTAGATTGGCTTGGCGTTCTCATGGCCCTGTACCTTATGTCCTTCCGAAAGTCCCTCAGTTCCTGAAGGCGGGCATCCACTTCTTCGTCCGTGTACAGGAACAACTCTCTTATGGTCGGGCGTGACTCGAGAATTGTCAGCCGCAGGCCCAGTTTTGCCACCCATCCCTCAAACGCCATGTATGAATGGGACCCTTCCACGATTTCTTTATATTGATCGCGCAGTATCCCCGCACGGTATTGGACTTCCTGCAAAGCCGAGCGACGGAAACGCTTCCCTAGCTTCCCTTTCAAGTGGCTACCCAGGCTCTCTCCAGGCAAACGCCTTCCTTTTATCTTTCTCTTGTACATCTCGTCTATGGTAGCCCCTAGAATTTCTGCGTCGGGGAGTTGGGCAGGCATCACCATCTGTGAGGCCTGTCTAATACCCAGAACCACAGGAAGATAGACGCTGAGCTTGATCCCTAGGGGAATCAGCGGCTCTGCCAAGAACCCGCGCACCGTGTCTTCTGTAAGCTTCTGTTCCAACGACACTGCGTTCTCTCCTTCCTCCTGGTTGTCAATACCATTTGCTATTGATCATTCTACCCTTTTGTAACCAAAACACAAAAAGGAAGAGACAAGTCTCTCCCTTTTTTGTTTCGGGTTGATTCCCTAAGCCTCTATGATCTCCACGTTGGCCCTGGGAATTGTCACTACGGTACCGTCTGTCAGCTTTGCCTGCAACACCCTGACCTTGGCTCCCGTCTCTATTGTAAACAGTTCGGGAGGAAGGCTCACCACTTCTGCCAACTTGCCAAAGTAGGGCTCTCTAATGATCCTGAGGGGGGTGCCTGGCACCAAACCTAAGGACAGATCCTGTTCCTTAGAGAGTGCCTCGGGCTGGTAACCCGGGACAATTATCTCCGGACGCATGACCCCTGCCCTGATCTGTGTAGCTCCGTTTATGGATGCCTTCAGCCCGTCGAGCTTCTTGAGCAGTTCGAAAGTCTTGCCCGCCATGGCCATCTGCCCGAAGCCCTCGGTGATGATCACCGTGACGGGAACGTTTTCGTGGCCGGTTATGGCAACCCCGATGTCGTAGCCGAGGTAGGTTATGAGATCGGTATCGATGATGCCCCCCACAACTATCCCTGCAGCACCCACCTCTGCCGCTCTGCGCAAGCCTCCGGCGGTGACCAAAGAACCTCCGACAACGATCTTGCCTTTATCGTCGGGCAAAAATACCGACTCGTCTAGCACGTCGGACGGGCCCTTCACACCAACCCGGAGAATCCCTTGGGTTTCACCCCCGATACCGAAAATGCCCTGAATGAGAGCACCCTCAGTCTCCACTAGGACGCCTTCGTTAGCCAAAGTTTCCTTAACGATACCCTCCACGTATGCATCCACTTCCACGGGAACCGGTGGCTCCCTCAACGTAACCTGGCCGGTGATTGTGGAAACCATCTCCACAGTCCCCGTCACGGGGGATATGACATCCCTCTTGATCCATCCAAAGAAAGCCCTGTACTTAGCCAAGACTTCCCCCGCTTGTATCTCTTCGCCCTCTTTCTTCTGCATGAAGTCCCCTATGTCCTCAGGCTCAACACCGAGGGTGTTAGCGACGTTCACCGTGTGGGGATCGCCGGGAATGCTTGTTCTGGCGACGATCGTGTTGGGGGCTACTTTCGCCCCTATCTCAACGAGCACCTCTCCGGGGATGGGAAGGCGCCGCATTTTTTGCACATTTGCTCTTTCCGTAACCTTCAGCCCTGGCGTGTACGCGTGTGCTTGTGCCATTGTACCTTCCCTCCTATTTTCTGTACCTTTCCAGATGCTCACGGGGATAAACATCCAAAGCCTCCAACCAGTCGAGCAGTTTGCTCGTCCTGTCCTTGTCAGCAGACGGTTCAAAGGGTCTGCCCCGTCCATCAAGGATGAGACCGACTACGCCGCCGTTGACCGTGGTTTCCACTCTGTGGCCGTTGCCTTTACCCGCGTTAAACTGTCTTGTAGGGGTGATCACGGCGTGCGCTGTCTGCCCGTCCCCTAGGGGCAAAACCTTCATGGTTCCCACTTGCACTTCTTCTTCAACGGTCCTGCCGCCGATGTCAACGGAAATCTTGAAGCAGGTCTCCCCTTGCCGGCCAAGAGAAGAGCCCGAAGGAGCGATGACGGTGCCCAGTTTGATCAGGCAATCCCTGTCGAACACCTGCATGGCTGCCTTGGCGTGGACAGTCGACAACAACCCCAGCTGAGGCATCATGAATATGGAGTCTACGGCCAAAAGGGTGATGCCTTCGGGCTGGAACGCGTCCAGCATCATGAGGGCAGATTGGACTCTTCTGGGCGCGTGGGATAGGGCTCCTCCGGAGCCTATGAGCATGCCAAGACTCATCATATCGATGTAAGTAACATCGCTACCCGTTTGCTCGAACGTGTCACCTATAGTGCGCTGCCTTCGCACGCCCCTCAAGCCTACCGCCAAACTCTTGTGGTGTTCAAACGCCAAACGTAGGGCTTCCCTTGCGATGGCCTGCTCGATCAACAGTTCATCGATGGTCTGAGGTATGGTTGTGGGCCTGATCATCTTGTTACGGATTCGGTTCCTCAAATCCCCGTCCGCGATGTCGAAGGGGATCCAACGCACAATGTTATCCACCCCGGCCTCAAGAAGGACGTTGCAGATGGAATAGCTCATCCCCAAGTTTGCCGAAACAGTCCTGTTGAAGTACTCACCGAACACGGAGAACACGTCAGTCGTAGCCCCGCCAATGTCCACACCTATGACGCTCATGCTGTATTCCTTGGAAGCGGTCTGCATGCACGTGCCCACCGCACCGGGCGTTGGCATGATTGGCACGTCCGTCCAAGCCATCAGTTTGTTGTAACCGGGAGCCTGAGCCATGACGTGGTCCATGAACAGATTGTGAATCTCCTCCCTGGCCGGTCCTAGAACCTCTTCCTCAAGAACGGGACGGAGGTTGTCTGTCAGCCTCAGGTCAACTTTTTGGCTGAGACTGTTTCTGACGTGGGGTCTTGCGTCTTTGTTGCCCGCGAAAATGACAGGTAGGTTGTATCCGATACCAAGCCTTGGTCTAGGTTCTGCCACCGAGATGAGTTCCGCTATCTCCACAACGTGCGTGATAGTGCCGCCGTCAATGCCTCCAGACATCAGGATCATGTCAGGCCGTAGGTGGCGTATGCGCTGGATCTTCTCGTGAGGCTTTCTTCCATCGTCAACGGAAATGACGTCCATCACGATGGCACCTGCACCAAGTGCGGCGCGAGCGGCGGATTCCGCCGTCATAGTTTTGACGACGCCTGCCACCATCATCTGCAAACCGCCACCTGCAGACGAGGTTGACAGGAAAATGTCTGTCCCCGAACCGTCAGGTCTCTTCGGAACAATCACGCCTTTTTCATCCAGGAGTTTCCTGCCTGTGAGCTCCTCGACTTCCCGTATGGCGTTCCTGGCACCGGCAGTCACGTCTTCGTAAGGGGCCTCCACCGTGGTAGGTGCTTCCCCCCTAACCACCAGACGATACTCGCCGTTCACTTTTTCGATAAGGATCGCCTTTGTGGTTGTGGACCCGCAGTCAGTAGCTAGAACCGAAGTCAGCTCTTTTTCCTGCTTCGATGATGTGCTCTCTTGAGGCACGAGTCTGTTCCCTCCCTTACTACCATCAACATTTAACTAAGAACCTTCCTAACTTATAACAAGTACGCCATCCCACGACCGGATTCCTGCAGGATCTAGCAACCGCTTGCCCCCGGGGGCTGATCCTGTTCCATCTTCATGGCTTCGTCGATCGCGGAAAGCTTTTTCTTCGCCTTTTCCCGCTTTCTCTTCTTCTCTTCCCTGTCTTCTTCCAACGCGAGAGCCTCCAGCCTTTGAATCAAGAGCTCGATATTCTCTCTCTCGTCGAAAAAGTAAGCGTAGTCCTCGAACGTTTCGAAGAAAACACTCACGATTGGAGAGAAAAAGTGCATAGCCTGTCCGCCCAGGAAGCTTATCGGTTTATGCATTTCGAGAAAGAATATTGCAGGGACTATGAACCCAAATTGCTTGATACGATCCGCTATGGCATTGATAATTTCGTTTCGTCTTTTGGTGTCTATGGGTTGGCCTAGCCTTCTTGACACATTCCCACCTCCCCCAAGGTATGACACGAGACTGCCGAACCGGCAATCTGTTACCTACTATCTTATCGTACTTCCTTTCCGCAACCTATTCCATTTTTTCCGGTGGTCAGAATGCGCCTTCAAGAAAAGCGATTCCGGAAAAGCACAGCTCCCCCGGAATCGCCCCAAACCCTAAAACACTTCAACGTTGGCCCTTGGAATCACAACCGTACGGCCTCCATCAAGCAAGACCCTGATAACGGGGACCCTGGCTTCTGTTTGAATTTGCATAGGTTCCCTGACTATCTCACTTATCTCGCCAACCTCGCCGAAGTAAGGCTCGCTTACCACGCGCACGCGAAAACCGACTTTCAGTTCCTCCGCGATGTCCACAGCCAGAGGGCTACCTGGCGGTGCTTCGGGGAAAGGCACGATGATCTCAGGCCTTTGGGCTCCAGCACGGATCTGAGTGGCCCCGTTGATGCATGCCACTCGCCCCTCCAAGGCCTTAAGGGTGTTCCACGCGTCGTCCCTCATGTTCAGGTGGCCGAACCCTTCCATAAGGATGACGGTGATGCCCACATCTTCCTGTCCCGTAATTCCCACACCGAGCTTTACGCCAAGGGACTGCGTAAGGTTGAAGTAGTTCACCGTACCCGTGATGACGCCCCTGACGCCTACGGCCACAGCTTTGGCCAACGCCTCGTTGGTAGCGAAGGAGCCCCCGACGATAACCTTGCCCTCACAATCCGGGGTGATCATCTCGGGGACCAGGACTTGGGAGGGTCCGTCCGTAAGCACCTTGAGCTCACCGTGGGTTTCCCTTCCTAATCCAAAGATGCCGTTCAGGGCGACGCCCGCGGTCTCAACGATGCAGCCTCTACGAGGCACAATCTCAACGACCTTCCCTTGGATGTAGGCTGTAGCCACAACCTGCTTGAAAGGTCTGGAGATCGTCACTTCCCCGCTTTTGAGATCGATCTTGGATATGACACCTGAAACGGGGGCCACGGCGGTTGTTGTCAAAAAGGCCTGAGTGTCACCTTTTTTAGCTATCATCTGGCCTTGCTTGACTTCCTGACCTGTCTGCCTGAGCATGTGTTGAGCCAACTCCGCCGGCTTACACCTCAGTTCGAAGGCGACGTCGAAAGTAACGGGAGGATCTTCCGCGGTAAACTCCTCCCGGATGGTAACCCTACCAGAAAGGTCGGAAATCTCTTCTATGGTACCGTCACAAGGTGAGGGCAGTTCCTTCCTGCCGTACAGCCCCGCTTCGGCCCTTGCGAGGATATCCTTAGTCTTCACTTTATCCCCGAGGGAGACCAGCATAGACTTTGAGAGTTCATCGGGTTTTATCCCCAGGAGGCGTGCAGCTGGCACAACCCAGGGAATGCCCGGTCTCACTGCGATCCTGGCAACAGGAGTGTCTGGCTCGACCGAATCGCCGACCTTGACTATGACTTCCCCTGGAAGAGGCAGTCGCCTGGTCTTCCTGATGGTCCGGATCAACCGCTTGACCTTACCTAAAGAATCGGCTGAATAGACCGCCACGCTTCTTCACCTCCTGTGTCTCTTCTACCTTTACGGGATACTTGGCTTGGAATTCCTCTATGAAATCTGAGGGGTACACATCCACGGCCTTAATCCACGATGTCACGGCCTCCACTCTCTCCAGAGGCGATTCGGGCCACGCGATCGGGCGACCCCTACCGTCCAAGATGATCCCGACGTACCCACCGTGAAGGACCGTATCCACACGCTTTCCCCTGCCTGCGCCCACGTTGACGTTGCCCTGGGGCTCGATGCGGCAGGTAGCTTCCTGCCCTACGGCCAAAGGCAGCACCCTGAGTTCCCCAGCTATGATGGTCTCTTTGATGTCCGGCCCGCCGGGCATGCCGATGGTCAGTGTGGCAAGGGGCTTTCCGGGTTTCACCTGCCCCACAGGGGCAACACAGGTACCCAACCTCACAAGGCAGTCCTTTTCAAAGACCTCTGTCGCTATCTCCGGATGGACGCTGGATAGGACTCCAAGGTGGGGCATCATGAAGATCGAGTCGACAGCTAGCTGGGTGACCCCTTCCGGTTGGAAAGCATCCATGAGCATGAGTGCGGCCTGTGCCCTTCTGGGGGCGTGAGACAAAATGCCACCCGAACCCACAAGCATGTCAAGATGCATCATGTCGATAATCTCCTCGCCCGACGCCTTCTTGACGGTGGACCGAGCAGCGAACATATCGACTTTTTCCTCTTCCACTTTGCGTGCCAGACTCTTGTGGTGCGCGAAGCTGAGCCTAAGCGCTTCCCTGGCCAACGCCTGTTCGAGCAAAAGGTGGTACACCGTCTGAGGTATCGTTGTGGGGCGAACCATTTTGTTGGCGATCCAGTCGGAGATGGCGGACTCTTCCACCCCGAAAGGCACCCACCTCAAAATGTTGTCGAACCCGCATTCCTCAAGCACGTTACAGATGGAGTAACTCATTCCCAAGTTCGCTGAAACGGTTCGCGTGAAGGTCCCTTGGAAGCAGGAAAACACGTCGGTGGTTGCTCCACCGATGTCAACGCCAACGATGTTGAACTGGTTCTTGTCGGCAATGACCTGGATGATCCTTCCGACGGCACCGGGCGTGGGCATAATGGTGGTGTCCACCCATTCCATGAGTTCCCCGTAACCCGGAGCTTGTGCCATAACGTGGTCCATGAAAATCTCGTGAATCAGCTCACGAGCAGGTCCCAGGTTCTCAACATCGTGGCGCGGCCTTAAGTTTTCAACAATGTGAAGGTCCATATCATCGCTGCAAATGGAGGACACAATGTCCTGGGCATCCCTGTTACCGGCATAAATAAGGGGCAGTTTGTAGGTAGCACCGAACCTCGGCTGCGGGTTGGCCTGCTTGATAATCTCAGATATAAGTGCTAGGTACGCAACCGACCCGCCGTCCACGCCACCTGACATAAGGATGATATCAGGCCTCAGTTCAGTTATTCGAGTTATTTGCTCCGATTGGCTTCTTCCATCGTCCACCGCGATGACGTCGAGAACGACGGCACCGGCCCCAAGGGCGGCCCTGTGGGCGGAGCTGGCGCTGATGGCCTTAACCAACCCCGCGACCATCATCTGCAACCCACCGCCGGCAGAGGAAGTGGATACGTACAGGTCCACCCCTTTGTTCCCAATCTTTGGACGAATGAGTTTACCGTCTTCGTTCAGTATCTGCCGCTCCACGATCTCTTCCACGCGCCTGATGGACGTGCGGACCCCGACCATAACATTCTCCCACGGCACTTCGACAGTGGTGGGCATCTCGTCACGGGTTATGAGTCTGTACTCATCCCCGCGTTTTTCGATTAATATTGCTTTGGTAGTAGTAGATCCGACGTCGGTGGCTAGAATCGATTCAACAGTCGTGTCTGCCATAGTTTCCCCCTCCCCATATACTAAAGATCCTGTTACCGGCTCCCCTATTGCAAACGGTAAGCCCCAGGTTACTACGGTCACTGGTCACAGCAGGCACTCACCGGGTAAACAACGCTCAAGCGTCAGGTGGTTGTTTTGAGGATCTTCTAGCACCCCGAACCCTCCGCAACGCCGATTTGAAGCCTCCTTTGTAGGTCCCGTCATCATCTCCTTTTGGCCTAGCTTCAAGGGGAACAACCTTGTCCCGAATGACCCGCAATATCTCATCTTTATTCGAGCCATCCTCGTAGTAGTAAAGGAAAAGAGTCCCCTTTAGCCGGCCCCTTACGGAAGCGGGGTCTCGACTCAAAAGCACACCGTCGGGAAACTCCCCATACCTGTCAAGATCGCTCCAGTTTCTGATATCCTTCGCAAAGAACGTCGTGAACCCCACCGTGCGCTCGTTCAACCTGTATTTCAAGGGGAACAAGTAGGGGCCAAGTCTGTTCAGCATCACCAAGGCAAGTACGGCGATGAACATAGGTTGCGGGACGGCCCAATAGGCAAGCAGGAGTGAACCGAGGACCGTAACCACGACCAAGACGGAAACAAGCGGTCTCCTTCTAAAAAGCCAAACCTGCCAGCTGTAGATAACATCATCGGTTTCCGGTTGCTTTGGCTCGTCCTTGTCAGGTTCCTCGGGTTTTTGTACTTCTGTCCTAGGGAGAGCACCCGATCGCCCCCTGAGATATGCCGGGCGACGACCTTTCCTGCCGCCACGCCCCTCGTTATCAGAACTGTCAGTCATGCTAGACCCCATTCTACCCAACTCCACAAAAACTCAATATGGTTTACGACATTCGACGAACTTTCGTTTTATCCTGCCCAAGAGTCACAATCAAAGGCATTTACCTGCCTTTTCCCAGTATCTCCATTACCTCCGCGACAGGTAAGGCGCGCCTGACGTGACCATCTCTTCCGGTCATGGTCTTCGCCGCGAACAAAGCGTTCAACACGGCCTCCTCCGTAGCTTCTATAACACCTCGGAACAAGGAAGCCATTGCCCTTGAACCATCATCGATGTGGCGAAGCACGTGCTCTTTTCGGGAAGAAGACACACGGTTTTCGGTAGAAAAACTGAGAACAAAATCACCGCTCCCGTTTGAAAAGAAAGAACCCACACGGGCGAGACCTGCCCAGCACCTTCGGGCCACACGCCCAAGCTGCCTTTCCGACACAGGAGCGTTCGTGCCCACGACCATAACTATGGAACCTGGGGGGGCTTCAGGCGCCCTCCACCTTTCCGCGAGGTGCCTGCCCACAGGCACACCCCCTATGGTCAGATCCCTTCCCCCGCCGAAGTTGGCCAACACCAAAACCCCGATGACTTCGTCTTTCAGATCGCCTTCCAGGCGCCTGGATGCGGTTCCTATACCCCCTTTGAAACCTAGGCAGGACATGCCTGTGCCCGCCCCTACATTCCCTTCCTCGCAAGGCCCTTGCGAAGCGTTTTCAAGGGCAACGGCCACATGCTCTTCCTTAACGTGTCGTCCCCTTATGTCGTTCAAGTAACCGTCGTTGCACTCAAGCACCACGGGGTTAACGGTCCCCGTGGAGATCCCGATGTCAGGATTTTGAGCAAGGCTGTGATTGCAGATGCCCGTCCAAACGCTACCGACGGACAGAGTATTCGTCAGCCCGATGGGCGTCTCTATGACACCCAACTCCTGTATCTGCGCGATGCCCGTAGCCTTACCGAAACCGTTGATGACGTGCAAGGCGGCCCTTACTTTCTCGGTGAACAGATTGCCCCCGTGGGGCAAAACCACCGTCACGCCGGTTCTTACAGGTCCTTGACCCTCAATGAGTTTCCCTTCTCCCCGGATCAAGGTACAGTGGCCTACCTTGACCCCGGGAACATCCGTAATGCCGTTCAAGGGGCCCGGTTCCATGTATCCCGTGACGATCCCCAGTTCCCTTGCACGGGGGCTATCACCCACGCTCATACCCCGTTCCCCCGGGCTGCCCGGCAAAGGGCTTCAAAGGGTCTCAAGAAAGTCCTGTCCTTTTTCCACATAGCCTCAGGGTGCCATTGCAGCAAGAGAGAAAACCCTTCGGCAGCTTCCGCAGCTTCGGGCACCCCGTCAAGGGCCCTTCCGGTGACAAAGAAGCCTTTTCCGGGCTCCTTGATACACTGGTGGTGATACGAATTGACCTTCACGTGCTTGTTTCCGAAGACCCTCGCCGCCAGGGAATCCTCTTTGAACACCACCTCATGGGTCCCGTACCACCTCGGTGCGGATTGCACGTGTTTCATGGCACCCCCTATCTGAGAGGGGATATCCTGGGTCAATGACCCTCCTGCCGCAACCGTAACCAGCTGACACCCCCGGCATATGCCCAAAAGGGGTTTGCTTTCTTTCAGGGCCCGGCGGGCAAGGTACATTTCCATGTCGTCTTGTACCGGGTTTATGTAGCCCAAGCGCGGGTTGGGGCGTTCGTTGTAAAGCCCGGGATCCACATCGACGCCCCCCGTGAAGACCAAACCTTGCAAGGCGTCGAAAATCCCGTCAAGTTGTTCCCCAGGCATGGGGGGAATGACGAAGGGGATGCCCCCGGCCTCAAGGACAGAGTCTACGTACGTCATAGGGCATGTCGTAACGTCTTTCTCCTCGTTGTACGTACCCGTAATACCTATTAACGGTTTCATGCGATCCTCTCCCCAAGATCCTATTCCTTAAAGGGGCTTCAAGCCCAACGAGATGGCAAGCGCCTCATTGACCAGTTCCATAGTCTCCTCGCTGAGCCTGGTCACGTGTTTCCTCAATCTCTGTTTGTCTACCGTCCTAATCTGTTCCAAAAGAACCACAGAGTCCTTTTCCAGTTTTGAAAGCCGGGTGGGCAGCTCAACGTGGGTAGGCAGTCGAGCTTTTTGTATTTGGGAGGTGATGGCGGAGATAATCACTGTCGGGCTGTACCTGTTCCCTATATCGTTTTGAACGATGAGGACAGGTCTAAATCCCCCTTGTTCAGAACCGACCACAGGGCTCAGGTCAACGAAGTAAATATCCCCTCTTACCGGGTCCAATCAAGTTTTCCCCCAACCGGAAGTGTTTCCCGACGCGTCGGTACCGGACACCCGCCGTTTATCCTCGAAGTCACAACTTATCCTTTCAGCAAGAACCCGGTTGATCTCTGCCATCTCCTGGTAACCTGCCTTCATCTTTTCCCGTAAACGAGATTTTCTTTTCTCTTCCATGTAAAAATAGCACGCTTCGCGAATGAACTCGGAGCGGCACACATCCTCTTGCTGAACCAAGCTGTCGATATCAGCCAATACATCCTTTGGAAACCCCACCACTACTCTTCTTAGCCTGGCCACTGTTGAAGCCCGAAAAGGGCTTCTTCACCTCCCATCGATCGTGTGCCGTGCCTTTGGCAAGCACTCCCCTATTTCTGAGGCCAACATACCGTAAGATCCTGCCCTGCCAGCAGCTATTTCCCCAGCCAATCCGTGCCAGAATACCCCGAGGCAAGCAGCCTCAAAAGCGGGCAATCCCTGTGAGGCGGCTGCAGCTATGACTCCCGTGAGAACATCCCCGCTTCCCGCTGTAGCCATCGCCTCATCACCGGTGGTGTTTACAACCAGTTCACCTTCTTGGTTCGCCACCAATGTGCCCGCCCCCTTCAAGCAGGCTACAGAAAAACCATCCTTTGCTGTTGTTCTTGTGTAACCGGGCCGGTCCCTTTCTATGTCCTGAACGCTGACACCAAGCAACCGGGCCAGCTCCTTCGTGTGGGGCGTCAGTATGAATTTGCCCCCAAGGGCTTTGAGATATGACAGACCGCCTAGCTCGCCCAAGGAGAAAAGACCGTCCGCATCCAACACGCAAGGTTTGCCCCCCGCGGAAGGCAAAAGACCCTCCAAGAACCTGTTTTGGGATTCACCTCTACCCATGCCTGGCCCCACGACCACGGCGTGGCTTCTATGCAAGAGCTCCTTTGCGACACCGACAGCGCTGTCATCGAACCCGGCAGAGCCCGCGCCCCCGCAAGGTACCACCATTACCTCCGGAATCATAGGTGCCACAACGGAATAAATCGAACGGGGGCAAAGCAGGGTGACTGTTCCTGCGCCTGCCCTGAGGGCAGCCCGGGCCGACATGGCTGCTGCCCCGGCCATACCCAACGATCCAGCGATCACAAGGACGTGACCGGACATTCCCTTGTGGTGATCTTTTTGCCTTACAGGCATGAGTTCCCTTGCCAGGCCTTTGGTCATGAGCCGGCAGGGGAAGGGTCCCCCGATCGCCGAAGGAGGGAAAGGCAGAGGGGCCACTTTAATGTCCCCCGCGTACTTTCTGCCCGGGTATGAGTACAACCCTACTTTGGGCAATCCCATGGTTACGGTCACGTCCGCCCGGACGGTGGGTTCGAACGGATGTCCGGAATCGGCACAAAGTCCCGAAGGCAGGTCGCACGACAGCACCGTTGTCCCCGACGAGTTTACCCACTCTACCGCCTCATCCATTGGGAAACGAGGACTGCCCCTAAGGCCCGTGCCCAACAGGGCATCCAGGATGAGATCAACCCCGCGGTACTGATCGGCCTCAAAACCCTGGCCGACCCTGTCCACCTTGACGGGGTAAGCCCCCAACATATCAACGTTGGCCTTTACATCACGGGGCAGGGCATGCCCCTGGTGGAAAAACGCCACACGGACTTTGTGCCCCAAAGAGGACAGGTGTCTCGCGGCACACAGGCCGTCGCCTCCGTTTTTGCCTGGACCAGCCAAGACCGCAACGAACGAAGGACGCTCCAACAGGCGATCGGCCTCTTTTGCGACAGCTGACCCCGCGTTTTCCATGAGAATGAGCGAAGGCACGCCCATCCTTTCGGCTTGCTCATCCACTTTCCTCATGTCGGCGGCCGTTACAAGGTACGGGCCCATCCCTCAAAACACCTCGGCTTCCCCGGTATCCCCCGCAATTCCCAGTGCCACTGCGATGGCCAAACCTCCGTCGTGGGTTACGGACACGTCAACGGACGAAAGGCCCAACCCTCTCATGAGCTGGGCCGCTTTACCCCCCAAAAGGGCCACGGGCCTGCCCCTTTCACCCACCAAGATCTGTATGTCCGTCCAAGGTATTGTGGGCCAACCGTCACCTAAAACCTTCATCACCGCTTCTTTCGCCGCTATTTTCCCCGCTATTTTTTCTACGATCCGCTTGCCAAGACAAAGGGACAGTTCTTCGTTGGTGAGAAACCTGCGGACAAAAGCATCGTAGCGGGCATTCAGGCTTCGTTCCACCCGCGCTAGCGGAACCACATCCAAACCAACCCTGGCCCTCAAGCGGATCCACCTACCTGCCTTTTTCATTTGCGTTGCTTCTAGGGTTCCCTCAAAATGGGGTAAAACCTAGGGGGTGACTGCCCCCAGTATGGCGTCTTTAAGGTACGAGACGGAGCGCTCCACACGGTCAAGGGAAAAAGCTTCCACCATGATCCTGACTACAGGCTCCGTGCCGGAAGCCCGGACCAACACACGCCCCTCATCGCCGAGATGCGTCTCAACCTTCTTGACGGCTTCCAACACTTTAGGGTCGGAAGCAACCCTGTCAGGGTGGGTAACAGAGACGTTAACAAGCCTTTGGGGGATGGTTTTCACAGCTCCCAACGCGGACAGGGGAGCATCGTTTGACAAAAGGGCATCGGCTACAAGCAGAGAAGTGATGAGGCCGTCGCCGGTTTGAAGCACATCCCCACATATTATGTGGCCCGACTGTTCTCCCCCCAAGTTACAGCCTGTTTCACGCATTTTCTCAAGCACGTACCTGTCACCCACAGGTGTGCGCAAAAGAGAGATCCCCTGCTCCCTCAATGCGAGTTCAAGCCCAAGATTGGACATGACCGTTCCGACCACCGCGTTGCCTTTCAGGACCCCTCTTCGGGCCATGTCCCGGGCCAACGCAGCCATCAAACCATCACCGTCGACGACCTGACCGTGTTCATCCACAGCTATGCACCTGTCGCCGTCGCCGTCGTACGCGAAACCCACGTGGGCACCAGTAGCTTTCACCCGGTCCGCAAGGGCACCGGGGCAGGTGGAGCCACAGTCCTTGTTGATATTGAGCCCGTCGGGGCAAGCGTTCATAACGCGAACGTCCGCACCTAGGGCTTTCCAAACACTTTCCGCGACGGGGGAAGCGGAGCCATGCGCCGCGTCCACAACAACCTTGAGCCCTGCAAAATTGCAGGACGGAATGCCCCTTAAAAACTGAACGTACCTGCCAACGAGATCCCCAAAGGAAAGGACGGTCCCCACAGCATCCCCAAAGGGGCGGGGGCCGCCCTCAGGGTTCGACATAGCTTCTGACAACAACATCTCCGTATCTTCGGAAATTTTGGTGCCCCTCTGATCCAACACCTTGAGGCCGTTGTAAATCGCGGGGTTGTGAGACGCCGAAATCATGACCCCGCCCGCAAGACCAAGATCCTTCACCAAAAATGACAGCCCGGGCGTTGTCACCACGCCGGCCTGTACAACGTTCCGTCCTGTTGAGGCTAAGCCCGCCACCAACGCTGCCTCAAGCATGAAGCCTGACAACCTTGTGTCTCGCCCCACACAGATCGGAAGCGGGGGGGAAAGGTGCCACCCCACGGCCCTGCCCAGCGCGAACGCGGTGTGCGGTGAAAGTTCCGAATTAGCAATGCCTCGTATCCCGTCGGTTCCGAACAGATTCATGAGTCTTCCCCCAAAACCATTCTCTATCTCTCTTTGAGCACGATGGTCACACTGACGGGTCTGATCTCCACCAACCTTATGCCTCGGGGGATACGCGGCCCTACCGCAAGGGTGTAAGTACCCTCGCCCCTTCCCCCCACATCCACGTAAGCCTCTATCTCGTACCTGTCCAGATTGTCTATGACATCCCTTCGTCCTTCAACCACGATTGTTACAAGACCGTCCGGCTTAAACTCCCAAGTGAACCCGGGCAAAACCCCGTCAGGCAACACGGGAACACCCGAAAACTCCCTTTGGACCAGATCCTCCGAGATCTCCACTTCGACGGTTACCTGAGTTGTCTCTATCCAGGCCAACCCCGGCGGTACTATGAGGTCAACGGTCTTCTTAAACGAGGCGTTGGCACCGCTCACGTAGATAGTTTGTGTCAAAAGGGACTGGACAGAAACAGGGGCGTCGGCCCTTACCCCGATAACATCCGGAACCACTTTTACGTCCTTGACCTTGTAGCCCGTGGCAGGCACACCTTTCACGTCCGCAGTCACCTTAACATTGTGTAGAGGGGGGCGAGCCACCAAGGGCACCGTAATTTGGACGTTCGCGGGCAACACATCCAGGCCCGGCACTTCGTTGCCCAAAGCATCTTTGACCACGAGTTTCGGCTTCACGATCACGTCCGAGGACGCTTTGTCCACGTTGACCACTGCCGAAACCACCCTAGCGATATCCACCAGTTTCTTCGGCCCTGAGATCATCACGTCAGAAACTTCCGAAACGGGCTGCCCGTAAGTGTAATCATCGTGAGGGGTTCCCCGCACCTCTACTAGCACGGGGATTTGTTTCGATTGGCTCACGTCCAAATCCACCGTCACTGTGCTAGGCTCAACTCCCACCACCCGCAACCCGCCGGCAGGAGGTGTGAAGCTCACCTGGTACCTGTCTTTGCCCACCCCGGCACCTGACAAATCCACTTCCACCCTCAGTTTTTCGGGGTTAACCAAGGACAGGGTCCTGGCCCTGCCCTCTAGGGCAACCGATACCTCGGCGGGAACGCATTCTAGCATTGTCATGCCCTGAGGAATCTCCATGTCGACCTTGAAGTCAAATGTGCGCACTTCCAAAGGGTTCTTGTCGTTTATGACTGCCACCCACATCAATAGAGCGAGAAAAAGGGCGGCACTCTTAGGGAGCAAATCCCGTCTCAGCAACCTGTGCATCATTTGCGAGACCCCCTGTGGAACAACCCGGCGGCAGGCTGGGGCGAGGGCAATAGCTCCAGCAATTTTTCCTTGAGGGTACCCGGATCGAGCCCTCTCAGCAGTCTGCCCCCGGAAGCCAATGAGATGGTGCCGGTTTCCTCGGAAACCACCACTGCCAAAGCGTCGCTCACCTGGGTAATACCTATGGCTGCCCTGTGGCGCGTCCCAAGCTCTATGGCCACCGATTCTTCCGTGGACGGTAAGAAACAGGATGCTGCCACTAGCCGTTCGCCCTTGATGACGACCGCACCGTCGTGCAAAGGTGCGTTCTTCGAGAAAATATTTTCAATGAGGGCCGATGTGACGCGAGCCTCGAGAGGCACCGCCTCCTCAGTGTACTCTTTTAGGCCCGCTTCCCTGGCGATGACTATGAGGGCTCCCGTCCTGGATGAGGACATGTTTGAGACGGCTTCAACGATGTGGTCGATAATCTCCCCCGTCGTCACCCCTTCCGGGCTCAGCAGCGAACGGGTCAGCAAACTGCCTTGGCCGAGCTGCTCCAATCCTCTCCTGAGTTCTTGGTAGAACACGATGGGCAAAGCGACCAACAGCATGGTACGGATCTGCACCAAAACCCAGTTAACCGTGTACAGTCTCAGCCATTGGGTAACAGGCACTAGTGCTAGGAGCATGCCCACACCTTTGAGCAGCTGCACAGCCCTAGTACCCCTTATGAGCACGAATACTTGATAAAACAAATACGCGACGATAGCCACATCCAGGATGCCCAAAAGGACATCCTGCCACGTAAAGTACCGAAGTGCGTTCAACAAGTTGTGTCAACGCCTTTCAATTCCGTCACTATAGAATAACATTCGATTGAAGTTGGCGGAACCCTTTCGCCTTTCTCCCGCCCGTGTCATACTGAAAAGGACGACCGTACACCCACGCAGCTTACTCTGCAAACCCACACACGCTAACGGGCACATTACGAAGAAAGAAAGGAGCGCGACAGGTGAAAACCGAGAACACGGATCTTTCCCGGATAGCAGGCTTTCCTTTGACCCTGAAGGCAGACGGCACCCTCGATTTCGGACAGGAGGCGGTTGCACCGGAACCGTCAGAAAGGCTGCTGAAAGACATGACCCAGGTACTTTTGTACCCTTCATCCACGGGTCCTGATCCCCTGTACCTCATGTACAGAGCTACCGGCCTCAAGGCGGATCAAAGGAGAATACGTACCCAAAATCTACGTTACGACATCACAGTTATCTATCCCGGCCAAATTGGTTCGGAGTACGTGAAGACCATGGGGCACTACCACCCGCCGGTACCGGGCCAGCCTTGGACATACCCTGAGGTGTACCAGGTGGTGTGGGGAAAGGGCCACTACCTGCTGCAGCGGGGCGGTGAGGTCACGGGAGAAGTGGAGGATTTCATTGTGGCCGACTATGAACAGGGGGACATCCTCATCGTGCCTCCTTTTTACGGGCACGTGACCGTTAACCCGGGGGAGGAACCCCTGGTGATGGCAAATTGGGTGTCCGCTGACTTCAGCTCTGTGTACGAGCCGGTCTTGCTTCGAAAAGGATTAGCCTATTACGACGTTGAATACAAAGGACAGAGCATTTTTATGCCCAACGACAGCTACACAACGCACCCTGAACCCAGGCTCATAAAACCCGCCGACTACCCGGAACTGGGCCTTTACAGAAACAACAGCATGTACACAGCCTGGCAAGAAGGCGGTGACCTTGCATTTTTGACAAAGCCGGAACTGTACGGTGGCATGTGGAGGTCTATGGGGGTAGAACCTAAGGAGAGATAGGACGGGGGAACCGCCGGTGGAAAAACAGGAGATGGGGAACATGGAAAACGTCGTCATACTCACCGGTCTCTCAGGTGCAGGCAAATCCCTGGCGCTAAGGCACTTGGAGGATTTCGGGTACTTCTGCGTGGATAACCTGCCCCCCACGCTCATATCGACTTTCATCGGGCTGTGCAGCGGACTGAAAGCGCCCATAAGGCGGGTGGCCTTCGTAGTGGACGTGAGGGGCGGGGAGTTTTTCGGAGAGTTTGCCAGCGCGCTGCAAAAAGTCCGGCAAAACGGGACAAAACCCATCATCATCTTTTTAGAAGCGGACGACGACGTCTTGATAAGGCGGTACAAGATTTCACGGCGGAGGCACCCCCTTTCTTCGTACGGTAGCCTGCTTGAGGGGATCCAACAGGAAAGAGTGGCCCTTTTTGACATGAAGTCCGAGGCAGACGTTCTCATAGACACGTCGGACCTGAACCCTCTGGATTTGAGGAAACGTTTGGCGGAGGTGTGTGGCAAGGACACCGGCCCTACCGAGCTTTTGATCACCTTGGTCAGTTTCGGATTCAAGCACGGATTGCCCTTGGATGCGGATCTGGTGTTCGATGTTCGCTTCTTACCCAACCCTTTCTATCAGCAAGAACTGAAAGATTTGTCGGGACTCGATAGAAGGGTGGAAAGGTTTGTTTTGGGCCCCTCCTTGACATCAAGTTTTATGGGTCGATTGACCAGGTTCATAGATTTTCTACTACCGAAATACAGCGATGAGGGGAAATCCCACTTGACCATTGCCATCGGGTGCACAGGGGGAAGACACAGATCCGTGGTTGTAAGCGAATCTTTGAAAGCGCACCTGGAATCCAAGAACCATGCGGTGAGCATCAGACATAGGGATATAGAGCGAGAGGAGTCTGGGGGGGCCTAAATCATGAGAGATTCCGGTAGGTTAAGAGTCGTCGCCATCGGCGGGGGAACCGGGCTAGCTAGCGTGCTACGGGGCCTTAAAGCGTACCCCTACGACATAACGGCCGTTGTCACCATGGCGGATGATGGTGGCAGTTCGGGCAGGCTCAGGAAGGATATGGGCATGCTGCCACCCGGGGACATAAGGGATTGCTTGCTAGCGCTTGCGAACACCGAACCCGTCATGGCCTCTTTGTTCAACCACCGGTTCACGAAGGGGGAACTGTCGGGCCACAGCTTCGGGAACCTGTTCCTCGCGGCTGTGACGGAGATGACCGGGGACTTCCAAGTAGCGGTGAAGACCATGTCACAAATCCTGGCTGTGAGGGGCAAGGTACTGCCTGCAACTCTGTGCGATGTGACACTGTGCGCGGAGATGGACGACGGGACGGTGGTGAACGGTGAGTTCGCCATACCCGCCGTCAGAAAACGGGTGAGGAAGCTCAGCCTTGTGCCTCCAACACCGGAAGCTCTGGGTGAAGCCGTGCAGGAGATACTTCAGGCACACCTTATCATCATCGGTCCCGGCAGCTTGTTCACTTCCATCATACCGAACCTGCTTGTGCCTGGCATCAGGGAGGCCATCGCTTGTTGTAGGGCCCGAAAACTGTACGTCTGCAATGTTATGACTCAACCTGGTGAAACCGACGGGTTCACCGCCAGCGATCACGTCAAGGCCATACAGGAACACGCGGGCAGGCTGTTCACCCAAGTCCTGGTGGACACAAGCACCATCCCCTTCGACATGGCGTCCAGGTACTCCGCGGAAGGGCGTTTCCCAGTCCTGCCGGATCAAGATACCCTGGCATCTTGGGGGTACAGGACCATAACAGGGAGGTTCCTGACGGGCAAAGACCTGGCAAGACACGATTCAACCCGCTTGGGGCATGCCATCGCAGAGTTTCTCGCGGGGGAAACGGGCCGGATGGAAAAGTGTGCGGGTAAAGCCGCAGGCTGGTGCAGCTGTGGGTAAAGGTGAGTTTTCGCGAAGCGTTAAAGAGGAGTTAGCGAGGGTTTCCGTCGGGGATCCCTCTGCAGCGTTTTGGGAAGCCCACGCCTTACTTTGGTTTTTGTCAGGTACATCCCCCGGCCGGAACAGAACACTGATCACGGAACCGTTTTTGCTCAGGCGCCTTCACTACCTAAAGAAACAGGGCTCGGGCCTGCATCCCTCTGTGCGCCCGAAAGACACAGTTCAAACAGGGACCCGCAACGTGAAGACGCCCCCCTTCCCAGAAATGCTTGGCAAAGACTCATCCTGCCGTAGGGCGTACCTTAGGGGTGTTTTCCTTGCTAGAGGTTACCTGGCCCCTCCTAACAAAGCCCACCACCTTGAAATGTACCTGCCTCAACGGGAGGATGCCCTGTTTGTCAGGCAACTCATGCTGAAAGAGGGTTTGAGGGGGGGGCTCGTGCAGCGTCGCATGCAGTGGATCGTGTACATGAAAAGCGGGGACCACATAGTAGAGTTTCTGAAAATGGTGGGAGCCTCCGCGGCCCTGCTGCGTTACGAAGACATTCGCATAAGAAAATCCCTCAAGAACGATACCCAACGGCTAGTGAACATGGACCGGGCAAACGTGACCCGCTCCGTCGAAGCCTCGTTAAGGCAGCTTGAGCACATTCGCATCATAGAAAGAGAAAGAGGGTTTACAGGATTACCCCCGGCCTTGAAGGAACTCGCCAAGGTCCGCATCCTAAACCCTAGTTTAAGCTTGGAGGAACTGGGTGAGTTGCTTGACCCCCCTGTTTCCAAGTCTGCAGTCAACCACCGGTTCAGACGTTTGGCTGATATAGCCCACAGGCTTCAAGCCCCCAAAAACAAAAGGCGCGACCCCGCAAGCGAGAGCGCGCCACCGACCCCTACTCTATGATCACTTCCACGTGCTCCCCAGATGCCTCATCCACCACGTCAACGAACTTGCCCGTGAAACCCTGAGTAAGCGCCGCACCCAATTCCTCCAGGTTGACCCCCATCCCGTTCAGATCGACGCCGCCTATGGACGCGAATTTGCTGCCCACGCGTAGCGCCCAGTTCAAAATCCCCAAGGGCAGGTTCACCGCTACTTTCGGTTTGCCCGTAGCTGTATCGGTCACTCTAACCCTCATCCACCTTGCCCGGGCCGCGGGTGAGACAGGCCCTTCGTCAATATCCGGTTCCAGCGCTTCAAGCAGCTTTACGCCTTCCTCAGCAGTGATCTTACCTTCTTGCACCATTTTCAGGATCTCAAACCTTTCATCCTCCAATTGGAAACCCCCTTCTAAATGGAAACCGTGATTCTGCCCATAGCTGTGGACGCCTTCAATTGCCCTTTGGCGGAGTGCTCTGAAAAGCCCGCGGTTTGGGCCTTGTATCGTTTGGCAAACCGGGCTTTGGAATCATCCAACAGCACCTCTGCATCCTCCATACCGCTGACCTCCATCTTCCCCATCATGGTTGAAAGATCAAGGGAGTAAGCTGTGTGGGGCTGTCGTCTGATCGTTGCCTCGATCCTGCCGTTGGCCGTGTTCAGGACCCAGATCCCTTCACCGTCAAGGTCCACCTCCACTCTACCGTTGGCCGTGTTTGCCTTCAGCTGCGAGCATCGACCCGTGTACTCGATCCTGCCGTTAGCCGTGTCAATTCCCGCCTTGCCAAAGCTCGCACCCTCAAGGGATATGCGACCGTTCGCACTGGAACAGTGGACCCCAGATCCCGTGACCCCTTCCACCGTCACCCTTCCGTTCGCTGTGTCAAGGCGAAGGGATGCTTTCCTGTCCTTGGGTAGGGTCAAACAGAACTGCACGGCAAACCTGTAAGGCCACCTGTTCATATCCGTGGCCGTGGCTTCCAAACGAAGACCGCTCTGGCTAAAGGTGTAGGCATCTTTAGCGATCTCTCTTACCTCATCTTCGTCCGAAGCGTTCGCCCTGGTGGTAATCACTAAACGGTAGCCATCGGCATCCCAAGTGTCCACAGAGATATTGCCGTTTGCCGTGGACATAACCACGTCAAGTTCACCCTCCCCGGGAAACTCTCCGGTCTTTTCTTCCTTGATCTCTACTCTGTTTCCACCGCCGGAATACGCACCGCTGAACACACGCCCGATGAGTTTTCCCAGGTTATCCGGGATCTCGCCTTGACCGGACCTGAGTGCCTGGGAAACACTGTCATTGATCTCCTTGCGCAAAGTCGATGCCCAACCCCTTGTTACGCCTTCTCCCAGGCCCCGAGTCAAGCCCTTGACCGGTTCGGGGGCCTGCCCTTCCGCCGGTGGCATGGCTGCTTTACCGGTGCTCTCCGTCCCCAAGGCCCTGAGCAGCTCCGCCCCCTCCTTGGGGGTGATCTTGCCCGCACTCACCATCTGCAGGATCATGAGTTTCTCATCTTTCGACACCTGTGTACCTCCTTCGGGCTCACCCTTTGTCTTTGCCTTTTATCCCCGGCACAGGGTTAACCCCTACACCAGATTGCGGAGGCGTCTGGCCGCCTCTTGCGCCGTGATCTCACCCTTGCTCAATTTTGTGATGATCTCTTTCCTCTGATCCCCTCGTTCATCATCCGAAGCATCGCTTACGGGGTACCCCAGCGCCTTTATGAGGCCCTCCAGCCGGTTCCTCACCGTAGGGTACGAGATACCCAGTTCCTTCTCGACTTCCCGGATGTTGCCCCTGTTTTTGATGAAAACCTCTGCAAATTCTCTTTGATCACTTTCGAGCTTGCAGAATTTGCACAGGTCAAAACGGCCTGAGATCCGGGTCCTGCACGACGGGCACTGCAGCTCCGTTACCTCAAGGGCCTCATTGCAGACGGGGCACCTGCCGATCACTTCGTTCCTCATACTATCACCTTCCGGGTTACAATTTACATCATGAGTTCAAAAACGTCAAGGTTAACCTTAACTTATTTTAACCTGATGCTTTGAATGTTAATCAGCGAGGATCGAAACCGTTATTTTTCTTCGTTGAGGTTGGAGGATATGGTTTGTGCCAGATTGCGGCCGATTCCCTTAACCCTAGCTATTTCCGCAACAGGGGCTTTCCTGAGGGTGTGTACATCGCCGAAGGCTTCCAACAGTGCTTTCGCCCGGGCCTTCCCTACGCCGGGCACCCTTGTCAGGGCGGAATCAAGGGCAGTCTCCCTCCTCAGCTTGCGGTGATATGACAGGGCGAACCTGTGGGCCTCATCCCTTAACCTCATGAGCAGGTACAAGGCTCCGGAGTCCTTGGGTATGAGCACGGGATCTTGACACCCGGGCAGGAACACTTCTTCTTGTTTCTCCGCAAGGCCGGCTAGGGGGATGTCGAGCTCCAAGCGGTCGAGGACTTCCTTGGCCGCAGAAACTTGCCCTTTGCCCCCGTCTACGATTATGAGGTCGGGGAACACAGAGAATTTCCCACCCTTCCCCGTTTGCGCCAGCTTTTCACGATCTTTGAACCCTCGTTGAAACCTTCGCCACAACGTTTCTTGCATCATGGCGTAGTCGTCAGGTTTGCCCTGGGCACTCATGCGAAACCGCCTGTAGCTGCTTTTGTCCGGAGAACCCTGGGTGAACACAACCATAGAGGCCACCGCTTGGTTACCCGAGATGTTGGATATGTCGTAGCCCTCTATGCGCCCAGGCGGGCCTGAAAGATTCAGGTACCCGGTCAGCTGCTCCAAAGCTTCCCCGGTTGCCTGCCGTTCCCTTTCCCTACGGGGAACGTACTCAGCCATCATGGCCCTGGCATTGTCCCTTGCCATGCTCACCAAATCCTTGAGCATGCCCCTTTGGGGGACCCTGACCCGTGCCTGAGCCTTCAAATTNNAGGGCAACAACAGGTGGCGGGGCACGTAGGGAGCCGACTGGTAGTGCTGGGATATGAACGCCTCTAGAACGTCCCCAGGCTCCGAATCACCGGTGCCCGTCAACACAAAGCCGTCCTTGCCGCACAACCGCCCTTCCCTGATGGGAAGAAGGGCAACGAACGACATGTCCTGCTGTTGAGCTAACCCCACAACATCCGTGTCTTGCATGCCCTGGGACACGATCTTCTGACGTTCGGTTATGTCGTCAAGAGAAGCTATTTGATCCCTGACGCGGGCAGCGCTCTCAAAATCCAAGTTGTCAGCGTAGTTCATCATCTGCTCCCTAAGTTCGCTTCGGACTCGGCTGTGCCTTCCCTCGAGGAATCTGATGATCTGTTCCACGGTTTTTTTGTAAACCGAGGGGGAAAGTTTGCCCGTGCACGGCCCCAAACATCTGCCGATTTGGTAGTCCAAACAAGGCCGTGTGGTCTGGGCCAACACAGAGTCGGAACAATTCCTGTAAGGAAAAGTCCGCCTCAAAAGGGAGAGCGTTTCCCTCACGGAACTGGGTTTCGTGAAGGGCCCGAAGTACCGGGCACCGTCGTTTTTGACCCTTCGAACAACCGTAACCCTCGGCCACTGCTCCTGGGGATCAACCCTGATGTAAGGGTAGGTCTTGTCGTCACGAAGCAGTATGTTGTACTTGGGCCTGTGCTTTTTGATGAGATTGAGTTCGAGTATGAGGGCCTCAACCTCGGAGTCCACGGTGATGGTTTCAAGACTGTGGACCCTTTGCATGAGGGCCTCCGTCTTAGGGTGCAACCGGGAGGCGAAGTACGACCTCACTCGTTTTTTAAGATCCTTCGCCTTGCCTACGTAAAGAATCTCGCCATCGGCGTCCCGGAACACGTATGCACCAGGGCTTTCGGGCAAGTTGTTCACCTGAAAGGACAGTTCCTCAAGATTGCCTTGGTAACCGGACCAGGCCTTGCCCTTGTAGTCACCGAACGACTGCTGCATGTTCCTCAGCCCCCAAACCAAGCACATCCCTCAAATGCTTGCCTGTGTAGGAGACCTCCGACATAGCAATCTGCTCCGGGGTGCCGGTGGCCATGACGTAACCGCCCTCATCCCCACCCTCGGGTCCCAAGTCGATGATGTGATCCGCACATTTTACCACGTCTAAATTGTGTTCGATGACAACAACGGTGCTCCCCGCGTCGACCAGGCGCTGCAACACATCAAGGAGCTTCCTGACATCATCGAGGTGGAGCCCCGTTGTGGGCTCATCCAAAATGTACAGGGTGCGGTCGTTACCCCTTCTGGACAGTTCGGTGGCAAGTTTGACCCTTTGAGCCTCACCGCCCGACAGCGTGGTCGCGCTTTGACCCATCCTGATATACCCCAACCCCACGTCGGATATGGTCTGGAGCCTCCTTTTTATGGAGGGCACATCGCCGAACAGCTCAAGAGCCTGGTCAACGGTCATGGACAGGACATCGGCGATGGTCTTGCCCCTGTACCGCACCTCCAGGGTCTGGCTGTTGTACCTTTTCCCTTTGCACACCTCACAGGGCACGTAAACATCAGGCAAGAACTGCATCTCGATCCTGATGATGCCGTCGCCTTTACACGCCTCGCACCTGCCGCCCCGCACGTTAAAACTGAACCTTCCGGGTTTGTAGCCCCGGAGCTTAGCTTCAGGGGTCGTGGAAAACAACGCCCTTATGTCCGTGAAGACTCCCGTGTACGTGGCAGGGTTCGACCTTGGGGTCCTGCCTATGGGCGACTGATCTATGTTTATGACTTTGTCCAGGTATTCCGTGCCCGTCAAGGAGTCGTGCTCCCCGGGTTTCCTTCTTGCCCCGCCCAAAGTTTGGGCAAGGCTTTTGTAAAGGATCTCGTTCACAAGCGTGCTTTTGCCTGAGCCGGAAACTCCGGTGACGCACGTGAAAAGACCCAAGGGGATGTCCACGTCGATGTTCTTGAGGTTGTGTTGCCTGGCACCTTTCAGTTGCAGATACCTGCCGTCGTGTGTCCGCCTGGACGGAACATCCACTCTCTTGAGGCCGCACAGGTAGCGCCCGGTCAGGGAATTGGGGTTCTTCATGATGTCTGACAGCGTGCCTTGTGCCGTAACGTAACCACCTTTTTCCCCGGCCCCCGGCCCTATGTCTATGATGTGGTCAGCACGCCTTATGGTTTCCTCATCGTGCTCAACGACAACAACGGTGTTGCCTTGATCCCGCAAACTCACCAAGGTGTCCAAAAGCCTACCGCAATCCCTTGGGTGAAGCCCCACGCTTGGTTCGTCAAGGACGTACAACACCCCCACCAAACCCGAACCTATCTGCGTGGCCAAACGGATTCTCTGTGCTTCCCCACCGGCAAGCGTGCCGGCCTGTCTTGACAAAGTCAGGTAGTCGAGCCCGACATTAACCAGAAACTGTAGCCTGAGCTTGATCTGCTTGACGACCAAATTCGCGATGATCCGCTCCCTTTCTGACAGTTTCAGATTTTCAAAGAAGGCCAGGGCCCTCTTTACGGTCATGGTAGTCAGATCGAATATGTTTTTGTCACCGACGGTGACAGCCAACGCTTCCGGTTTCAACCGGGCACCCTTGCACGCGGGGCAGGGCTTCACGGCCATGTACTCCTCCACCCACGCTCTAACGCTGTCGCTGGGCGCGTTGTTGTAACGCCTCTGCAAATTTGGTATGACCCCTTCGTAAGAGACCATGCTTTCCCGGCTCCGGCCGTACGCACTTTCGTACCGAAACCGCACCTTGGTACCTGGAACCCCGTACAAAATGGCGTCCAGCTGGTCGTCCTTGAGACAATCCACGGGCACGTCCGTGGGGATCCCCAAATGATCGGTGAGGGCCATGAGAAGCTGGTTGTAGTAGCCGTCAGGAGCCCCGTTCCACGGAGCGATGGCACCGTCCGCCAAGGACTTTCTTCCGTCTGGAATCACCAATTCCGGTTCAATCTCCATGTTTATGCCCAGGCCGTGACACGCGGGACACGCGCCGAAGGGATTGTTGAAGGAGAACAACCGAGGTTCGAGTTCCGGGATGCTCACCCCACAGTCGGGACAAGCTAAGGACTGGCTGAACACCAAGTCCTCTCCCTCTTCCAGGGACACGATGAGGATGTCCCCGGAAAGTCCCAAGCACACCTCGATGGAATCCACCAACCGGGATCGAATGTTCGGTCTTGCGATCAGCCTGTCCACGACGACCTCAATGGTATGCTTTTTTTGTTTTGCCAAGCGCTTCTCCGTGAACTCCTGAAGATCGCCCGTAACCCCGTCAACACGCACCCTGACGAAACCCGCCCTTTGGATGTCGCCGAACACCTTCTCGTGATCACCCTTCCTGCCCCGGACGAGGGGGGCCAAAAGGGAGAATCTTGTGCCCTCCGGGAAACCCTCGATGGTGTCCGCTATCTGATCGACGGTCTGCTTCTCCACAGGCTTGCCGCACACGGGGCAATGGGGTCTTCCCACCCGCGCGTACAGCAGCCTCAAATANNGCCTCAAATAGTCGTAGATCTCCGTGACGGTGCCCACGGTTGAACGGGGGTTTCTCGCACCCGTCTTCTGGTCTATGGAAATGGACGGCGACAGCCCCTCTATGGAGTCCACGTCTGGTTTGTCCATGAGGCCCAGGAACTGTCTTGCGTACGCGGACAGGGATTCCACGTAACGGCGCTGACCCTCCGCGTAGATGGTGTCAAAAGCCAGGGAACTCTTGCCAGAACCGGACACGCCGGTGATGACGGTCAACTTGTCCCGGGGTATCTCCACGTCTATGCCTTTAAGGTTGTGTTGACGTGCACCTTTCACTACGATTTTGTTTTTTGACATTCTTGTTCCTCGCAGTCGAGGCTGAATTAAGCCTTTCCTCCAGCTCGAATATCATATCCCTCAAGAGTGCGGCCCTTTCAAACTCCAGGTCCCGGGCCGCCTCCTTCATCTCTTTGCGAAGCTTTTCCATGAGAGAGGGGAGCGCCTTAAGCGGAACCTCCCTTATGTCTTTGTCCTGCCAGTAATACTCTGTCTGAGACTCCACCATCTTGACAGACCTTATCACGTCCCTGACGGCCTTTTCCACCGTAGCCGGGGTGATGTTGTGACGGGTGTTGTAATCCTGTTGTTTCTGTCTTCTCCTGTCTGTTTCCTCTATGGCCCTTTGCATGGAACCGGTGATCGTGTCCCCGTACATTATGACCCTGCCGTGAACATTCCTCGCGGCCCTTCCTACCGTCTGAATGAGGGAAGTCTCTGAACGCAAAAACCCCTCTTTGTCCGCATCCAAAATACACACCAGGGAGACTTCGGGCAAATCAAGGCCCTCTCTCAAAAGGTTGATGCCCACAAGCACGTCGAAGGCACCGAGGCGCAAATCCCTCACGATCTCCATACGCTCCAAAGTCTTGATCTCTGAGTGCATGTAACGCACTTTGATGTTTCTTTCCCTCAGGTACTCCGTGAGATCTTCCGCCATCCTCTTGGTGAGGGTTGTGACCAGAACCCTTTCTTTCCTGGCCGTAACCTTCCTTATCTCGGAGATAAGATCGTCTACCTGATTTTTTGGGGGCCTGACTTCAATGGCAGGATCAATCAACCCTGTGGGCCGAACTACCTGCTCCACAACCTGGGATGCCCTGCCCATTTCGTAAGGCCCGGGCGTAGCGGATACGTAAATGACCTGGCCGATCCGTGCCTCGAACTCCTCAAACGTTAAGGGTCTGTTGTCAAAAGCAGAAGGCAGTCGGAACCCGTGCTCCACAAGGGATTCCTTGCGGGAACGATCCCCCGCGTACATGGCCCTCACTTGGGGTATTGTCACGTGGGATTCGTCTATGACCAACAGAAAGTCATCGGGGAAGTAATCCAACAGGGTGAAGGGCGGCTCGCCGGGCTTCCTTCCCGTCAGGTGCCTGGAGTAGTTTTCAATGCCCGAACAGTAACCCACCTCTTTGAGCATGTCTATGTCGTAACGGGTGCGTTGCTCCAGTCTGTAAGCCTCCAGTATTTTCCCTTTACCCCTGAGTATGCCCAGCTGCTGCTCCAGCTCCTCCTCGATGGATGCAATGGCCCGGGCCATGCTCTCATCCGTCACAACGTAGTGGGTGGCAGGGTAGATGGCCGCGTGGTCCCTCTCCGCTATGGCCTTGCCCGTTAAAGGATCAAACTCCAGGATCCTGTCCACCTCGTCCCCGAACAGCTCAACCCGCAAGGCTTTGTCGTGAAAACCCGCAGGGTATATCTCTACCGTGTCTCCCCTCACTCGAAACGTCCCCCGCTGGAAGTCAAAGTCGTTCCGGGTGTACTGGATGTTGACCAGAGTCCTGAGCATTTCCTGTCTGTCCTTGGTCATGCCTTTTCTCAAAGAAAGGACGAGATTACGATAGTCGATGGGTGAACCAAGGCCGAATATGCAGGACACAGAGGCCACGACAACAACGTCTTTGCGTTCGAACAGGGCACACGTGGCTGAGTGTCTCAGCTTATCAATTTCATCGTTGATGGACGCGTCCTTCTCGATGTAGGTATCCGAGTGGGGCACGTAGGCCTCCGGTTGGTAATAGTCATAGTAGCTCACGAAATATTCCACTGCGTTTTCGGGGAAAAACGTCTTAAACTCAGACGCAAGCTGAGCAGCCAAAGTCTTGTTGTGAGACAAGACCAACGTGGGCTTACCCGTCCTTTCAATGACGTTCGCCACGGTAAATGTTTTTCCTGAGCCCGTAACACCTAACAGAACTTGTCCTCTTTCACCCCGGGAAACGCCGTCAGCTAACGCTTCTATGGCTTGGGGCTGGTCGCCTTTGGGTGTGTACTCAGATTGAACGGTAAATCTCATCGCTCTATTCCCCCACTCGATCATTATACAGCTGGGGGATCCTACGACAACCCTGCTAGGCCCTAAAACGCCGGGCCAACCTCTGTAAAATGCCTGCTAGAGGGCTTGGTGCACCGGCCATTGCCATGGGTTCGTCCCACCTATCCGGGGCGGGAATGAGACCTATCATCTCGGATTCGCGAGTGATTGAAACCGGCCGGCACGCACCGTTGGTGCCCTTCACAAGGAAAGTGATGTCCCCGGGTTCTTCGAGGGCCCGGATCAACTCTTCTTTCCCCGTAACGAGAGAACCCCGGGCCTTCAGGATCACATCCCCGGATTTAAACCCCGCCTGTTGGGCCAAGCCACCCCTAAACACGTCGAGGACACGAACACCGCTGTCCGAACCGTAACGGGGGACACCGGACAATTCCCCTTTCGCGCCCAGTTTGATAACTACTTCGTGAGCCAAAGGTGCGAATATGGCGGCGACCCAAGCGAAGGGGGGCAGTCTAGAGGCGGCCACGGAGAAAACCAACAGAAGCAAGCTGTACAGAAACAAGTTCGCGGACGTTTGACGGGCCTTTTGTCTTGGCGTGCTCGAAAGCGCGATGTCCGCGTAGCCCAAAGCTGCGACAAGGGGCATCATGGCAAACACAGGGGTTCCAGCGACAGGCACCCCCGCGGACTTGATCAATGGCCACCAATCGGGCAAACGAATCACACCGGGTAAAGAGGCGGCGTCAGGAACCCCGACGATGTAGAGGGCCAACAGGGGAATGGGCCAAAATCGTTGTAAGCTGAACCCCCCTCGAGTCCCCTCCTTCTCAGAGGCAAAGTACAAAGGGGTGGCACAGGTGTGGCCGCTCCACCAAATGAGCACGGCCTCCGCCGCGTGCAAACAGGCCACAAGGGCGGTTATCGTGGGCACGTGAACCACAGGCCACCGGAATATCAGGTAGCTGAGGCTTAAAAGGCCGCCGGAGTAGGAAAAACACAAGAACCGAGGGTGCACGAAGAACAATCCCAAAGCTACGGGAAGCAAGTACCTGATTCCCGCCTCGCTGACAGTGACCCCTACCACGACCAGGAGTATGCTCGCCAAGAGGCCCGCAGTTGCCCCCAGGACTATGGCCATAACGGTCTGGTGAAGAGCTTTGTTCTTAGCCTTCCCGTACAGTTGCTCCTCCATGGACTGTATCTTCGAGTACCTCACCGCAACGAGTATGAGCACGAGGATGTACACCCCGTCCAAAATGGGGTTTGCGAAAATCATGGGGTACGACCGGATCACCGCACCCAACAACTGCAACAAGGCCGTCAAGACCCTACCCCTTTCCTCGCTAGGGTCAAAGCTAGATTCAGCTGTTGCTCATCCCCGTCTACAATCTCATCGGGCACGAGCCCTACACCGTTGATGTGGTGCCCCCCGGGTGTCAAGTACTCTGCGGTGGTAACCTTCACCACGGAGCCGTCCTTGAGGAAAAACGCCCCCTGCACAAGCCCTTTCCCGAAAGTGGTCTGGCCTATGAGGGTGCCCACCCCCCGATCTTTTATGGCACCGGCCAGGATCTCGGAAGCACTTGCCGTTCCACCGTTCACAAGGACGAACAAGGGCAGATCCAAACCGGGGCCTGTGGCTGCAAACGCTTTGTCAGGCTGAGACTTGTACCGGAGAGTCACGACAGGTCCCTTGGGGACGAACAGTTCAGCCACCGCCAGGCACTGTTCCAGGTACCCACCGCCGTTGTAACGCAAGTCCAGAATAATGGCTTTGGCTCCTGCCCTTTTCAGGGCAGCAAGGGCGGAAGCTGTTTCAGCCGCGGAGTGTTCGTTGAAACTCATCAGGGTCAACAGGCCCACATCGCCCTCAAGCATTTCGTGCTCTACGGCCGGGACGCTTATTTGCGCCCGAACCAAAGTAACGTCAAAGATGTCCTGACCCCGCAAGACTGTCAAGGTCACGCTAGTTCCCTCGGGCCCCCTTATGAGCAAAGCTGCTTTGTCGCTGCTGTTAATGGATTCCCCGTCAACCCTGAGGATGACGTCTTCCGCCTTAAGGCCCGCATCCTCCGCGGGCGTGCCCTTCATGGGCTGGGCAAGGATCACTTTGTCATCTCTCACACCGATGACTATACCTACGCCCGAGTACTCCCCTGAAGTGGAAATCTGAAACTCACGCCACTCTTGTTCGTTCATGTACAGGGAATAGGGGTCACCAAGGGCTTCTGCTACCCCGCGCACTGCTCCCTCAAAAAGAACATCCTTGTCCACGGGCTTGTAGAAACTGCTGTCAAGCAGTCTGACGATCCCGAAGATCTTGCCGATTGGGCTGTGAGTGTAGACGGCAAACAGTGTGAAAACACCGGTGATCAGGGCGGTTATCAGAACGGACGCGATGACCAAGACGGTGCATTTTCTTCTGGAAATCATGAGGAATCCCCCTCCCGGTGCCCGGAAAAAGCACAATCTCTATTGTGCTTCTATTCAGTCTAACACATTTCAATGAGCGTTAGCCACGAACAGAAATCCGAGCTAGGGCAACCACTTGAGGGGGTCATCGGTGCTACCGTCGATGCGAACTTCGAAGTGAAGGTGAGGCCCCGTCGATATACCTGTGCTGCCCACGTACGCTATAACGTCCCCCTTGAGGACCTCCTGACCCTTCTTGCAAGCTAGTTTACTGCAGTGCCCGTACAGCGTGGATATGCCTCCGCCGTGGTCAAGGATGACACAATTACCGTAACCGCCGTTGCTACCCGCGAGGATAACTGTCCCGTCCTCCGCGGCCCTTATGGGTGTTCCGCTGTTCGCGGCGTAATCGATGCCCGCGTGGAACCGGTAACCGCCGAGCACCTTGTGCCACCTGTTCCCGTACTGGCTCGAGATCCAGCCGCCCTGAACGGGCCATATCATGGACAGGTTGTCCTTTTTTACTCTCCCCGTCTGGGCCTGGAGATCCCGGATCTCTTTTTCCAGGGCCTTGGACTGCCTGTCAAGCTCATCCAACGCCTGTTCGTACTTCTTGCGATCCTGTTGCAGCTGAGTGAGATACCTTTCCCGGTCCATGGATCGGGAGGTAATTTCCCTCCTCTTGGTTTCCTGATTTCGCTGGGCGGAGGACAGCTCCTCCAAACTTTGCGTGAGGGAGGCTTTCTTCGCAAGCAGCTGGGCCTTACCCTCTGTGTAGTCGGCGATGAGCTCCGAGTCTTGTTTGGCGATTTCTTTCAGGTAATGAAGCCTTGCTAAAAAGTCCGACAGCCCCTCGGACGACAACAGCACCTCCAGGTAAGACATGGTCCCTGCTTTGTACATGTTGGTCAGCCGGGTTTCAAAAGCATCCTTCTGCTTATCCAGCTTCTCCTCCACGACTTGGATCTCTGTTTTTGTTCTGGCCACCTGTTCATTGAAGTACGAGATGCGGGCGAGTATGTAGGTCAATTCCTTTTCTGCAAGGGTAAGCTCCCTTTCAAGCTTCTGTATTTCAGCGGTGACGGAGGCCTCATTCTTTTTCGCGGACCCCAGCTGCGCTTTGTAGGCTTCAATTTCCCTTTCCAGTTGCTGCAGCTCCGCCCATTTGTCATCCAGCGCATCAGCCTTGCACACGGAAGTGCCCAAGACTCCCAGGATCAGACACACGAGCACAGCCAAAAAGGACCTTTTCCTCTTCATTTCGAAGTTCCTCCCCTAGACCTGAAGGTAACGCCTCAACGAGATGGCAGAAGCAAACACACCCACAACTACGCCGGTTAAGAGCAGGACTCCCAGCATGTCCCCGGCCACTTTGCTAGTCAAGCTGAGGACGGGCAAAAAGGGTAACGATGTGCTGATGGAATTGGATATCCAAGCGTAAAGACCTGTGCACAAGCAAGCCCCCATAACCCCGCCCACAACACCGAAAACGATCCCTTCCAAAATGAAGGGTCCAAGCACGAAACCGTCGGACGCCCCCACAAGCTTCATAATGGCTATTTCGTCTTTCCTGGAGTCCATGGTGAGCCGGATCGAATTGCCTATCATCATGATGGAGGCTGCCCCCACCACACCTACCCCGCCCAAAGATACAAGGTGGGCTACTCGTCCCAAGGCGGCCAAACGCTTCGCCGCTTCTCGGTGGTAGACAATCTCCTCCACCACAGACAATCTTTCGACCTCTTCGATCACGGTGGGGATTTTCTCTACATCGTCCGTGCGGACCCGCAGGCTTGCGGGAAGAAGATCCTCACTTTCAAGAGCGTCCAACACGTGGGCTTTCTCTTGAAACATACCCTTAAGTTCCTCAAAGGCATCTCGCTTGCTAACGTATTTAACGGACACAACCCCGGGAATATCCTGTATCGTGCCCATGGCAACGGAAATATCCTTTTCTGATGCATCGCGAACAAGGTACGCCTGAACCTCCATCTCCTCGTGAACAACAGACAGAATGAAGCCAGTGTTCAGGTTCACCAAAAACGCTACCCCGAGCAGAAACAGCGCCAAACAGGTGGTCAGGCACGACATCGCCGACGTGAGTTTGTTGCGTGAAATGCTCTTGTACGTTTCGTTCAACAAGTAACGGCCCAAAGAAAATCTCAAAAGCTGTACGCTCCCCTACGAACATCCCTTACGACGCGACCGTCTCGAAACTCGATGACCCGCTTTCTCATGGAATCAACGATGTGTTTTGCGTGGGTTGCAACAACCACGGTCGTGCCGTACAGATTCACTCTTTCCACAAGTTTGAATATCTCCGCTGAGGTTTTCGGATCAAGGTTCCCAGAGGGCTCGTCCGCGAGCAAGATAGAAGGATTTCTAACAAGCGCCCGGGCTATGGCCACCCTTTGCTGTTCACCCCCTGATAATTTGTGGGGATACTCGTTTTCCTTACCGGCCAGGCCTACCAAGGACAGGATCTGGGACACGTTCCTGCCGAAGTCACGGGTCTTGCTCTCCGTAACCAAGAGCGCGAAGCCGACGTTTTCGGCGACCGTTCTGTCCTCAAGCAATTTGTAATCCTGAAACACCACACCTATGTCCCGGCGCAGCATGGGCACCTCTCGCCTGCGCATTCTAGACAGGTCTTTGCCGCCCACAAAAAGTCGCCCTTGGGTGGGTTTTTCCTCCCGGTACAACAGTTTGATGAATGTGGACTTGCCGGCCCCGCTGGGGCCAACAACGAACACAAATTCCCCTTTTTTGATGTCCAACGTGACGCCGCTCAAGGCCTGGTTGCCGTTGGAATACCTTTTCCCTACCTCTCGAAGAGAAATCAAAAGAACTCACCTGCCGAACAGTATCACCTAACAACTATTTCGACACCGTTTTGGGTGTTCCTGTTTCACAGGGGCTGTGGAAACATTTGACGAATCAAGGCTAACGTCCGAGAGCCTGTTTCGCGTTTGTAACCAAGCCGTCGGGCGTGAGGCCGTAAAACTCGAGCAATTCCTCGGCGCTTCCCGATTGCCCGAACGAATCCCGGACCCCTAGCCGAATAACCCGGGTGGGGTGCACACCAGCCAAATGTTCACAAACAGCTCCCCCGAGGCCTCCGATGACGCTGTGTTCTTCCGCAGTCAAAAGGATCCGGCTTCTCTTCGCTACGGCGAGCAGAAGTTCCTCATCCAAGGGCTTCACGCAAGGAAAGTCTACCACGAGGCACGAAACACCTTCTTTCTCCAACCGAGCCGCAGCTTCAAGGCTAGCCCCCACCATGATGCCGCAGGCCACGAAGGACACATCGTAAGCAAAGGAAGAGTCGCCCAGCAAAGCATCTCTAGATAGATCCGGGGACAAAACTCTCCCCTTCCCTATTTCAAAGCGCGCCCCTTCGGGCGTTACCGTCTCCACCGGAGATCTTCCAAGCCTGATGTACACGGGACCCGGGTGCTCGCAGGCGGCCCGGACCGCCTGTTTCGTCTCGTTAGCGTCACACGGAACTATCACGGTCATGTTCGGCAGCACCCTCATGAGGGCGATATCCTCAAGCGCTTGGTGGGATGCCCCGTCGGGTCCGACGGTCAGGCCCCCGTGGGTGGCGACGATCTTGACGCCGAAACCGGGATAAGCTATGGATTGCCGGATTTGGTCGTATGCACGACCGGTGGCGAACACCGCGAACGAAGATGCGAAAGGAATCTTCCCCGAGTGAGCCAACCCCGCCGCTATGCCCAACATATCCGCTTCGGCTATGCCTACGTTAAAAAACCTCTCTGGGAAGGCCTGGGCAAACTTCGCGGTCTTTGTCGAGCCTGACAGGTCCGCGTCCAAAACCACCACAGAAGGGTTCTCGTGACCCAATTTCAACAATTCCTCACCGTACGCATCCCTCGTTGCTATTTTCACGACGAACACCCCCCACCAAGCTCGAGCAAGGCTCTTTTCAGTTCCTCACCCTTAGGGGCCTTGCCGTGCCACGAGGCTTGCCCCTCCATGAAGCTGACACCTTTCCCCTTCACGGTTTTCGCCATGATCGCCAGGGGTTTGCCCGACGGCGGCAGGAAAGAGAGCGCCTCTAACAACTGTTTTACTTCGTGGCCGTCGACGTCCGTCACGTGCCACCCGAACGACCGAAACTTGTCACCCAACGAACCCAAGGACATGACGTGTTCCACGGGCCCATCTATCTGAAGCCCGTTGAGGTCGACGATCGCGACCAAGTTGTCCAGTTTGTAGTGGCTTGCGGACATGGCCGCCTCCCACACCTGTCCCTCCTGACACTCGCCGTCCCCCAACAAGGCGTAAACTCTGTAAGGGATCCCGTCAAGTTTGCCTGCCAAGGCCATCCCTACCGCAATGGAAAGCCCCTGGCCCAACGAACCTGTAGAAACCTCGACTCCCCGGGTCCGCCTGCAATCGGGATGGCCCTGAAGGGAGCCTCCAATTCTACGCAAATCTCCCAGGTCTTCTTTGAAGAAACCCCTCTCGTACAAGGCCGCGTAAAGCACGGGGGCCGCGTGCCCTTTGGACAGAACGAACCTGTCCCTGTCCGGTTTTTCGGGATTTTGAGGATCAACGTTTAACACGTTCCCAAAATACAGGGTGGCCACAATGTCCGCACACGACAGCGAGCCTCCTGGGTGCCCTGAACCTGCCCTACCTATCATTTCTACCACGTGGCGTCTCAGCATCTTCGCTCTTTCCTCAATTGCCACGATAGGGGGTGATCCTTTGTCACCGTTCATGTTTTCCCGCTCCCATCACCTTTTCTGAGCCGACCGAACCTTAAACACAAATTCCAAAAGCTTCAGATCGTCCTTGAGACGCCGGGGCTGGCTGATCAACCGGTACAGCCACTCCAGGCCTCTTTTCTGGAAGATATCGGGGGCTCGCCTGGTTTCACCAGCCAAAACGTCCAAGATGCCCCCAAGACCTATACCAACTTTTGCACCCAGACAGTCCCTGTGTTTCCACAGAAACTTTTCCTGCCTGGGAGACCCCATACAGGAAAAGACAACGTCGGGATTTGATTCCGCTATGAGTCCCACAACCTCCGCCTCGTGCTCCTCGGTGAAATAGCCGTGGTGAGTCCCACACACGAAGGCGTCAGGATGCTCTTTTTCGACATTTTCCTTGGCC
>MTKW01000951.1_pt1 | contig 70646 bp, 56 predicted proteins | sample 1042761 | NCBI WGS metagenome assembly MTKW01 (sample SAMN06205366, study PRJNA360243) | anaerobic digester metagenome | biome: Wastewater treatment plant; feature: Anaerobic digester sludge; material: sludge; isolation source: anaerobic digester fed with sludge from wastewater treatment plant ... | reverse complement strand
GTCGGGGTGGCGGGATTCGAACTCGCGACCCCCTGCTCCCAAAGCAGGTACACTAACCGGACTGTGCTACACCCCGAAATTTCACTTAGCTACGTGACAGTACTGTAACACGACAGCCACGCTTTTGCCTCACGGCAGACTAAGTAGTTTTTTCAAAAGCGGTGACAAAAGTACAACTAATTTTGGACAAAATCAAACTTTTAACGCGAACATTGCCGGATCTCCAGCAATTTACCTATTTTTGCAGAAGCACAACGAAAACACGCTTTCTCAAAGGCGACGTATCTTTGAAGAACGCTCATCAAAAAGATTTCGGGATGTATCAAAAGGATTTAAAACAGGGAAGATATGAAACAGGAAAAACATGACCAACAATTCAATCGCCGCGACTTCCTGAAAGTCGCGGGGATAGGTGCCGGAGCGGGCATTCTTGGCACGGGTATGGCCGCTTTCCAGCCTCTCCACGGTGGAAACCAACAGCCGCCAACCAGGCCCAATATTCAGGGCTTTGATGACAGGGGGAGCCAGCCCTCTCAGGAGAAAATATGGCAGCCGGTTTCGGACCGCAAGGTACGTGTAGGCTTGATTGGGTACGGTGTATGTAAGTTTGCCGCTGACTTTGGCTTTCAAGATCACCCAAACGTGGAGGTGGTTGCCGTGAGCGACTTGATACCGGAGCGTTGTGCCGAACTGGCAAGGGTGACGCGGTGTAGCAAAACCTATCCCTCCCTTGAGGAGCTGATCAAGGATGACTCGATCGAGGCCGTCTTTATCGCCACCGATGCGCCTAGCCACGCGCAGCACTGCATCGACGCGCTCAATCACGGCAAGCACGTGGGTTGTGCGGTTCCCGCCGTGTTTGGCTCGCTGGAAGATGCCGACCGGTTGTACGAAACGGTAAAGCGAACCGGCCTGAAATACATGATGTTCGAAACCTCCATGTTCCGCGAAAACCTGTACGCCATGCACCGGCTGTACCACACCGGTTGCCTTGGCAAGCTGGTCTACGCGGAGGGCGAATATTGGCACTACTCCGAAAAGGGGATTGACTCCTTCAGGAACTGGCGCCACGGGATGCCCCCGCAGTGGTACCCAACGCACTCCGATGCCTACTACATCGCGGTGACCAACGGTACCTTCCTCGAAGTCTCTTGCCTGGGCATGCCCAGTGCCTTGGAGAGGTACCAGCCCAACCAAAACGTCTACAACAACCGGTTCGCCACCGAAATCGCGTTGTACCGCACGAGCGAAGGAGGGATGGCCCGAATGGCCAGGAGTACCGACACGATGGGGCACGGGTACGGATCGGAAACCGGGCGGGTGCGCGGCACCAAGGCATCCTATTACGACAAGTACGAGGGGATAGAGCAATCCCTTCCAGACTTAACCCGTCCGGCCCTTCCGCCCGGGATAAAGGCCGGTGGACACGGCGGTTCTCACGGGCACCTCACCGAAGAGTTTATCCGTGCGATCCTGGAAGACAGGAAGCCGCTCATCGATGTGGCCATGTCGCTCAACATGACGGTCGGTGGTATCGTTGCCCACCAGTCGGCCACGCGGGACGGGGAACTGTTAAAAATACCGCAATACAAATTTTAAAGCAAACGAACGAGCAGAGGCCAAGCTTGCTTTGACTATGCCGTGGCGAGAAATAGTCTAATTTTAATGCACCAACATGTACAGAAGCAACACGTGCGGCGAACTTCGCCTTTCGGATCTGAATAAGGAGGTCACCCTAAGTGGCTGGGTATCCAGAATTCGCAAGATGGGGGGCATGACCTTTATCGACCTGCGGGATCGGTACGGCATCACCCAACTATCGTTTAACCAAGAGGTAAACCACGACCTTTGGGAACAGGCCAACAGCCTGAGCCGCGAGTGGGTCGTTCAGGTTACCGGCACCGTCCAAGAGCGAAGCAGCAAGAACCCGCGGATCCCCACGGGGGAGATCGAGATCATCGTCAACAAACTAACGGTGCTAAACGCCTCCAAAACGCCCCCCTTCACCATCGAGACCGACAGCGACGGGGGCGATGAGCTGCGCATGAAATACCGGTACTTAGACCTGCGCCGCGACGTGGTGCGCCAGAACCTGGAGTTGCGCCACAAGATGGCGCTGGAAACCCGGCGATACCTTGATGAGAGGAAGTTCCTGGAGGTGGAAACCCCGGTACTGATCGGCTCCACTCCCGAGGGCGCCCGCGATTTCATCGTCCCTTCCCGGATGAACCCGGGTCAGTTCTACGCCCTGCCGCAATCCCCCCAACTGTTCAAGCAGCTGCTGATGGTGGCCGGATTCGACCGCTACTTCCAGATCGTGAAATGCTTCCGTGACGAGGACCTGAGGGCCGACCGCCAGCCGGAGTTCACGCAGATCGACTGCGAGATGTCGTTCGTGGAGCAAGACGATGTACTGAACACGTTCGAGGGACTTACCAAGCACCTCTTTAAAACGATCAAGGGGGTTGACCTCCCCCCATTCCCCCGGATGAGCTACGCCGACGCGATGAGGCTGTACGGGTCAGACAAACCAGACACCCGCTTCGGGATGACGTTCGTCGAGCTCAAAGAGCTCACCATGGGACGGGACTTCAAGGTGTTTGACTCTGCCGAATACGTGGGTGCCATCCGCGTGCCGGGGTGCGCATCCTACACGCGCCGGCAGTTGGACGAACTGACCGACTTCGTGAAGCGCCCGCAAATCGGGGCGCTTGGGTTGATCTACCTGCGCTACAACGATGACGGGACCTTGAAGTCGTCTGTCGACAAGTTCTACAGCGAAGAGGACCTTCGGAAATGGGCCGAGCGCTGCGAGGCGGTACCCGGCGACTTGATCCTGGTACTTGCCGGTGAAACCGAGAAAACGCGCAAGCAGCTATCGGAGTTGAGGCTGGAGATGGGAGCACGATTGGGCCTTAGGGACAAGCACCGTTTCGAATGCCTTTGGGTGGTCGACTTCCCCCTGCTGGAGAAGGACGAAGAGCTGAATCGCTTTTTCGCGAAACACCACCCCTTCACCTCGCCCAAGGCAGAGGATGTCCCGTTACTTGACACCAATCCCGGCGCCGTACGTGCGAACGCCTACGACCTGGTGATCAACGGCGTGGAAATCGGGGGCGGCTCCATCCGTATTCACGACAGCCAACTGCAGGCGAAGATGTTCTCCGTGCTCGGCTTCACCGAGGAGAAGGCGAGGGAACAGTTCGGTTTCCTGATGAGTGCTTTCCAGTATGGAGCACCTCCACACGGCGGAATCGCCTTTGGCCTCGACCGGTTTGTCTCCATCTTCGCGGGACTGGACAGCATCCGCGATACCATCGCGTTCCCCAAGAACACCGCCGGTCGCGACGTGATGATCGATGCACCGTCGAGCGTGGAAAAAGAGCAACTGGATGAACTGGGTATACAACTTAAGCCGCGTAGCGGGGCGCATTGACCCTTCGCGTTATAAAGGCAGAGGAGTTATGGGCCCTTTGTATTCCTATAGAATCGATATCAGAAGATAACATGAGCCCCGAAAGTTTGTCGTCTATCTTTCGGGGCTCATGTCATTTTCGAGACGGCTCTTTCATTATTTGGTTAAAGGACGTGCTTCTACCCCCTCTCGCGTCATTATTATCGGCTTTATTTTACCATCGGAATCAAATTCCATCTTTTCGATACAGGTCATGCGAGAATGAGCACTTGTTTCGGTTAACGGCCTCCTGTGGTATACAATATACCACTCATCGGTTCCCGGGACATTGATAACCGAATTATGACCCGCGCCATTGGCTATTTTCCCGTCTTGCTCCAGTACAACCCCAATACGATGAAACGGCCCAACAGGTGAATCACTTATGGCATAAGCCACTTTATAATCGGGCCCGGTCCAACCACCTTCCGACCACATAAAATAATACTTCCCGTTACGGATAAACATCACTGAACCTTCCACATATCCTTCAGGGGTAACTTCTTTATAAATCGTTCCATCTTCAAATGGAATAAATCCGGTAAAGTCGTCGTTTAGCTTCACCACATTGCAATGCCGCCAGCCACCGTAAAACATGTAATATTGTCCATCCACATCTTTAAAAACAAATTGGTCAATAGGTTGGGCACCATTATAGAACTTGTCGATTAACGGTTTTCCCAAGTAATCCCGGAAAGGCCCTTCCGGTTTATCTGAAACCCCAATGCCTATCCCCCCGACTTCATCGTCATTTTGAATATCGTTTGCGGCAAAAAAGAGATAATACATATTCTCTTTTTCAACAATAGCCGGAGCCCACATGGCCCTCCACGCCCATTTTATAGATGTCGTGTCGATGATACTGCTGTGTTTTGTCCAATTCACCAAATCGGGTGACGAAAAAGCATCCATGAAGACCTGGCTGTTATAGGGAGCTGAAAAGGTAGGATAGACCCAATACCTCTCTCCAAAAACAGCGCCTTCCGGATCGGCATACCATCCATGAAATACCGGATTCCCCGATTTCTGAGAAAAGGCTGTTGCCAAGAAGCTTATTGATATAAGCAATAAAAAGAATCTCTTCATAATCTATGCAGTTTTTATTGATTTACTCCACAAAAACAGGACTCTCGAAAAAATTTTTGTTGGTAATTACAAATTCTTTAACCACCATAGAGAGCATAACACTACTTTGTATTGTTCACGACAAAGATAAAAAATATTCTAAGGAAAACTGTATGTGCGGCATAATACAAAAAAAGCTGTCTCAAAACAAGACAGCTTTTTTTGCATTAGCTACAAGCCTTATATCAGACACGTGAATTACCCAAGGGGATAACCCTCCGCGTAGCTCTTGTTGAACAGGCGGTTCGCCTCTGCCTCCGGATCGTCCACGAACTTTTCGGCCGCCGGATCCCACTTGATGGGACGTCCCAGGTCGTACGCGATATTCCCCAGCGTGCAGACGGTACAGGAGCGATGCCCTATCTCAACCGGCACAACCGGGTCGGTACCATTCCTAAGCGCTTCGATAAAGTTGGCCAGGTGGGGGATCTTCGTCTCGTAGGCCCCCTCCGTCGCTTCAACAGCAGGTGGGTAGAGGCTCTCATCGGAAGCCACGTAATGACCCCTCGACACTTCGATCCATCCCTTATCGCCCCAGAACTTCACACCCTTGGTGTTTTGCTCGTTAAACGGCTCTTCGGTCATGATCGTCCCGTTGGCATACTTGTAGGTCAAGAACTGGGTACCTTCATACCCTGCCGGGATAATTTCCACCGGTCCGCTTTCGTCCATACCCAACCCCCACTGGGCGATATCGAACATGTGCGCACCCCAGTCGGTCGTGAAGCCACCGCCCAGCTCCTTATACCAGCGCCAAGCGCCCCAGAACTGCTCGTTCTGCTCGGGATCGAGCGAGATGGGCGGGTTCAGCTGCGAGTTGTAATGCACGTACTCCGACGGACCCAGCCAGAGCGGCCAGTTCAAGTCGGCCGGTAGCGGTTCCTCGGGCAGGTCATACGGCGTGGGAGGTGCACCCACGTAGGCGTTCACCTTCTCGATGGTTCCCAGCCTTCCCTCCTGCACCATCTTCACAGCGTGCTGGAAGTTGGCATCAGAGCGCTGTTGGCTACCCACACCCAGGATTACCCCGTTTTCGCGTACTGCTTTCACCAGCAGCTGCCCTTCCCGGATGGTGAAGGTCAGCGGTTTCTCCAGGTAGACGTTTTTCTTCGCCTTGCAAGCATCAATTGCCATATGGGCATGCCAATGGTCGGGGGTGGCGATGATCACGGCATCGATATCCTCCCGCGCGATAAGTTCCTTGTAGTTCTCGTACACATCCACCTTCTGGTCGGTACCGGCGTAATGAGCCATCGCGCGTTTCATGAAACGCTCTCTCTTAATGCCATACACGTCACAACCGGCGACGACCAACACGTCCTGCATGCCGATAAACCCACTCATCAGGTACATGGCTTGTTGCCCCAGCCCAATAAACCCAAGGCGGATAATGCCATCGTCGGCACTGCTCCCCTTTGACTCCTTGCAGGAAGCGAGGAACTGGGGTAAGACAACCACGCCCGCCGCGCCAAAAGCGGCGGTCTTGATAAATTTTCTTCTTGAAATTTGATTGCTCATGACTTTAGATTTTATACTTAAAGATTAGGGTTCACACTTTTCCACTGGTCAACCGCGGGGATAATGCCCATCGCGATTACCTCGTCACGTAACTTAACCAAGTGGCCATAGCTCTGTTTCAGCTCGGCTAACTCGGCATCCGTCCCCTTCACTTCACCAAAGGAGACACCATTCTCATCGAGCGTGGTCTCCATCGCCATCATGATATTCTCAAACCCGGGAATATTCACGTAGCAGCCGGAAGGCCAACGGAAAGCCTCGCCACCCATGGTGGCACGAATCATCTCCACCGAGGTGTACGAAGGGCTCTGGAAGGAGGAGCGACCGCGCAACTTGATAATGTTGGCCCCCCCCTTGGTAACGCGTACCTTGAGGTCGGCCCACTCCTGGTCGGTCAGCTTACTCGTGCCAATCAATTCGGTTAGGGGCGTACCGTCTACCTTCGCGGTGGAGGCGAATACGGCCATCTGCTCCCCATGTCCACCGTAGGTGCGGGCGTCGGTCACCTTATCTTGCTTCACACCAAAATGCTTGGCCAACTCGCTCTGCAAGCGGGTGCTGTCTAACGCCGCCAAAGTGGTCACCTGCGAGGGTTTCAAGCCGGAATAGATTAACGCCACCAAGCCGGTAATATCGGCTGGGTTGAAGATAATGGTGAGGTGCTTGAGGTCGGGGCAGTACGACTTGATATCTTTCCCCAGCTGGGCCGCTATCTCGGCGTTGCCTTTCAGCAGGTCCTCGCGGGTCATCCCCTCCTTGCGGGGCGCACCACCCGAGGATATCATGTACTTGGTACCGGTGAAAGCCTCTTTCACATCGGTGGAAAAAGTGAAATTCACCCCCTCGAAACCGCAGTGACGCATCTCCTCCACCACCCCTTCCAGGCCCAACGCGAATGGGTCATACAGGCAGATGTTGGGTGTTAAACGCATCATGGCGGCAGTCTGCACCATATTGGAACCTATCATTCCAGCCGCTCCCACAATAGTTAATTTGTCGTTCGTTAGAAAGCTCATTGTTGAATTTTGTTTTTAATTCGCTGACGCGCCTTTTCTGTCGTCGCTCGGCAAAGCTTAAGCAAGCTTAGCTCTGCTCTTGCTCCTAAGAAAATTGTTAATTGTTATTTGATAATCACTAATTCTCTGAAAAAATTTTACAGTAAGCTCCAGGATACCGTTAGCCCGGCCATCACGATGGAGACCATGCTCATCAGCTTGATCAAGATGTTCAACGAGGGGCCGGAGGTGTCTTTAAACGGGTCACCAACCGTATCGCCCACCACCGTGGCCTTGTGCGCCTCGCTTCCCTTACCACCAAGGTGGCCCTCCTCGATGTACTTTTTGGCATTGTCCCACGCACCGCCGGAGTTCGCCATGAAGATAGCCAACACGAACCCGGAACCCAGGCCACCTGCCAGCAAGCCCATCACGCCAGGCACCCCCATGAGCAACCCGGTTATCACGGGTGCGAGGATGGCCAGCAACGAAGGCAACAGCATCTCGCGCTGCGCACCCCGGGTGGAGATCTCCACGCACCGCTCGTAGTCAGGCGTAGCCTCACCGGTAAGGATTCCTTTTATCTCACGGAACTGGCGCCGCACCTCGTCAACCATCTTTTGCGCCGCCCTTCCCACTGCGTTCATCGTAAGGCCACAGAAGAGGAACGCCATCATCGAGCCGATAAATATACCGGCCAATACCTTCGGGTTCATCAAGGTTACCTGGTAATAATCCATGAAATCGACCAGGCTGGCTCTCGCCACCTCCACCGACTCACCGCTGGAAAGAAGCATCAGGTTTTCACCCAGCCGGATCATCCCGATACGCACCTCCTCCATGTAGGAGGCCAGCAGCGCCAAGCCAGTCAACGCGGCCGATCCTATGGCAAACCCCTTACCCGTGGCAGCCGTAGTATTCCCAAGCGAGTCCAAAGCATCGGTCCGCTTCCGCACCTCAGGTCCCAGGCCACTCATCTCGGCATTGCCACCAGCGTTATCCGCGATGGGGCCGTACGCGTCGGTAGCCAGCGTAATACCCAGCGTGGAGAGCATCCCCACCGCGGCAATCGCGATGCCGTACAATCCCATGCTCAAGTTACCCGCCGACACCATGTTCTTCACATCGAAGCCAATGGCCGACAGGTAGGCGATAAGGATAGCGACCACGATGGTCAACACCGGTATCGAGGTGGATATAAAACCAGTACCCATACCCGAAATGATGACCGTGGCCGGCCCGGTTTTCGCGCTGGCCGCGATTCTCCGCGTCGGCTTAAACGAGTGTGAGGTGAAGTACTCGGTGGACTGCCCGATAATGATCCCGGCAAGGAGCCCGGCAATCACGGAGAAGGAGAGGCCCAGCCAGTTGCTGAAGTCCAGCAGGTAGAGGATACCGAACGTGGATATCGCGATCAGGATGGCGCTCACGTTCACCCCCCGGTTCAGGGAACTCATCAGTTGGCGCACGGTGGCATCCTCCTTGGTGCGCACCAGGAAGATACCAAATATGGAGAGGACAACCCCTATGGCCGCGATAATCATCGGGGCGAACACCGCGTTTTGTTGCATCTCGGGGTTCATGTTGAAGGCTGCCGCCCCCAAGGCCGCGGTCGACAAGATCGAACCGCAATACGACTCGTAAAGGTCGGCACCCATACCTGCCACGTCGCCCACGTTATCGCCCACGTTATCGGCGATCGTTGCCGGGTTGCGCGGGTCATCTTCCGGGATTCCCGCTTCTACCTTACCCACCAGGTCGGCACCCACGTCGGCCGCCTTGGTGTAAATACCCCCACCCACACGGGCAAACAGCGCCTGTGTGGACGCTCCCATACCAAAGGTAAGCATGGTAGTAGTAATCATAACCAGCTTATGCCCGGCGCTAGCCTCTTCCACAAAATGGTCAAGGATAAGGTACCAAAGGGCAATGTCGAGCAGGGCCAACCCCACCACCACCAGCCCCATCACGGCACCCGAGCGGAAGGCAACTTTCAGCCCGCTGTTCAGGGAACGCTGCACCGCGTTAGCCGTCCTCGCGGAGGCATACGTGGCCGTCTTCATGCCGAAGAAACCGGCCAAGCCCGAGAAGAAACCACCCGTCAGGAAGGCAAACGGCACCCAACTGTTTTGAAGCCCAAAAAAGGCCATCCCCGCGAAAAGCACCGCGATAATGATAAACACGATGGTCACTACCTTATACTGTTGCTTGAGGTAGGACATAGCCCCATCACGCACGTACTGCGCGATTGTCTTCATTTTTTCGGTTCCCTCACTCTCCTTCATCATCCGTTTGAAGAAGTAATAGGCGAAGACCAACGCCACTATTGAAGCCGCGGGCACAAGATAAAAGTACTTCATATTCAATTTGTTTATTTTTATTGAACGGTTGACGCCGTAAAGGTATTAAAAAATTATGAAACCGACACCTTTTTTAAAACAGTCATTAACAACCTTTGAAACGATTATCGTGAACTGCAGGAAGGACACATACACTTTGATATAATAATAAAGCAATCATATGAAATTTATCCATTCTTTTTTTGTTCTTTAAACATTTCGTATCTTTGTCTCCGGTTGGAAAAATTTTTTATTTAAATGCCCCACTTATGGTAAAGAAACTCTTTTTAAAGACCGACAAGAGTCCCAAAAACATACAGATCAAGAAGGAGATCATCAACCACTTCATCACGACGGGGAATGACACCATCGCGGAGTTAGCCAGGGAGCTCGAGTTGAGCGTCCCCACGATTGCCAAGTTTATCACCGAGTTGAAGGAGCAGGGGCTCATCACCGAGTTTGGGAAAATACACACCCCCGGGGGGCGCCATCCCATCTTATACGGGCTCAACCCCACCTCTGCCTACTTCGTGGGGGTGGACATGAGCCGGCATCACCTTCACCTGGCCCTGATGGATTTCACGGGCAACATCGTGGACCAACGGATCAACATCCCCTATATGTACGATAACACGCCGGAGTCATTCGATCTCCTATGCGATCATATCCAAGAGTTTATCAACAAGGCGGAGAAGAAGTACAGGGAGAAGATCATCAACGTGAACCTGAACATCTCGGGGAGGGTAAACCCGGAGTCGGGTTACAGCTACAGCAGCTTTTACTTTAACGAGATCCCCCTCGCGGAAACGCTCACGAACCGGTTGAACTACAACGTGGGCATCGATAACGACACCCGTGCCATGGCGTACGGCGAATACATGAAAGGTGCGGTGGAAGGCGAAAAAGACGTTATCTTCGTGAACATCTCTTGGGGATTGGGCATCGGTATCATCATCGATGGCAAGCCCTATTACGGAAAATCAGGCTTCTCGGGCGAATTCGGCCATTTCCCCATTTTCGACAACGAGATACTGTGCCACTGCGGGAAGAAAGGATGCCTGGAGACGGAAGCCTCCGGGTTGGCCATCCACCGAAATGTGCTTGAGCGTATCGCTAAGGGGGAGAGTACCATCCTCACAGAACTGGTGAAGGACCTGGAGGAGCTCACGCTGACGGATATTATCAAGGCCACCAACATGGAGGATCCCCTCTGCATCGAGATCGTGGAAGAGGTGGGATACACGCTGGGCAAGTACATTGCCGGGCTGATCAACATCTTTAATCCCGAGCTGGTGGTGATTGGTGGCAGGGTGGCAGAAACCGGGGGATTCATCATGCTCCCCATCCGCAGTTCCATTCGGAAGTACTCGTTGAACCTGGTCAACAAGGACTCCCGCATCGTACCGTCTAAGCTAATGCATAAGGCGGGGATCGTGGGTGCCTGCATGATCGCGAGAAGCCGAATATTCGCCGAGTAGTATGCTTCTTGGCAAAATCCCATTTCGACCAGCTGTCATTAAACGAAACCTATACGTTCTTTTGCACCGGGTTGCCCTGGTGAAGCAATTTTTGATATTGAAAAAATGAAGAAAAAGCATTTCGAAACCCTGCAAGTACACGCGGGGCAAGAGCCCGATCCTATTACCGGTGCAAGGGCAGTTCCCATATACCAAACCACCGCGTACAGTTTCAAGAGTGCCGAACACGCCGCCAACCTATTCAGCTTGAAAGAGTTTGGGAACATCTACACCCGTTTACAAAACCCCACTACCGAGGTGTTCGAGAAGCGGATGGCCGCCCTTGAGGGGGGCGTTGCCGCCGTGGCTACCGCTTCGGGTCACGCCGCGCAGTTTATCGCGATCCACACCATCGCCTCCGCGGGCGACAATATCGTCTCCACCTCCTTCCTGTACGGTGGCACCTATAACCAGTTCAAGGTATCCTTCGCACGGCTGGGCATTCAAGTACGCTTCGCCGATGGGGATAACGTGGATAGCATCGCCTCGCTAATCGATGGGCGAACCAAGGCGATCTACCTGGAGACCATCGGGAACCCGGAATACAACGTGCCCGATTTCGAGGCGATTGCCGCTGTGGCACGCGCGCATGACATCCCGCTGATCGTGGATAACACGTTCGGTCAGGGTGGTTATATCTTTAACCCGATCGAGTGGGGAGCCAACGTGGTCCTGCACTCGGCCACCAAGTGGATTGGCGGCCACGGCACCTCGATGGGGGGCGTGATTGTCGACGGGGGTAACTACAACTGGGGCAACGGCAAGTTCCCGATGTTCAGCGAACCCTCGGAAGGATACCACGGCCTGAACTTCTGGGAGAGTTTCGGGGAGGGGTCGTCTCACGGCAATATCGCCTTCGCCACCCTTTGCCGGGTGGAGGGGCTGCGCGATATGGGGCCGGTAAACAGCCCCTTCAACTCCTTTCTGTTGCTCCAGGGATTGGAAACGCTCTCGTTGCGTGCAGAACGAACCAACTTTAACGCGCTGGAACTGGCCCGCTGGCTGGAGCAGCATCCCAAGGTAGAACGGGTCAACTACCCGGGACTGGAGGGCAACAAGTACCACCGGCTGGCCAAAAAGTACCTCAAGAACGGGGGGTTTGGGGGCGTGCTCTCCTTCTTCGTGAAGGGCGACGTGCAACAGACCGCGAAAATCCTTGATAACCTATCGATGATTAGCCACCTCGCGAACGTGGGCGATGCCAAGACACTGATCGTTCACCCCGCGAGCACCACGCACCAGCAGCTTTCTGAGGCGGAGCAAGTGGCTGCGGGGGTTCACCCCAACCTGCTGCGCGTCTCGCTCGGTATCGAGCATATCGACGATATCAAGGAGGATTTTGACAACGCGTTGCGGAAGTTAATTTAAATCCAATTCCCCTATTAAATGGTCGGCTCCCGCAAAGCGGTCGATCACGAACAGCACGTACCGGATATCCACGATAATGCTTCGCTGGTAGTCGGGCAGGTACTGGATATCCCCTCCTACCCCCTCCCAGTTCCGATCGAAGTTGATACCGATCAGCTCCCCCTTCGCGTTCAGCACCGGGCTACCCGAGTTACCGCCTGTCGTGTGGGTCGTCGCCACGAAATTGACCGGCATCCGCCCATCACTTAGGGCGTAACCCCCAAAGTCACCCTCTTGGTAGAGCTCCTTCAGTCGCCCCGGAACCACGAACTCCCAGTTGTCGGGATCCTCCTTCTCCATCACCCCGTCCAGCGTGGTCTGGTGAACGTAGCGTACCGCGTCGGAAGGGCGATACCCCTTAACCTGTCCATAGGTGAGCCGCAACGTTAAGTTAGCATCCGGGAAATGGGTGTAGGGACCGTCCATAGCGAGGATCCCCTCCAGATAGGTGCGCTTCGCCAGGGAAAAGGGGATATCGAACTCCTCCAGTGCTGTCCTCAGCGCCAGCGCTTCGTCGCTCACCGATTGGGCGAACCGGAACATGGGATCCTCCCTTAGTGCCGTCCTGTTTTTCTTCTTGGAGAGATAAGCGCGGGGATCCGACTTAAACTGCTCGAAATTCTCCGGATTACCAAAGAGGGAGTGGTCGAAGATATGGTTCACGAAGGCCTCCACATCACCGTTGAACTGGTCATCTACAAGCTTGAAATAGGCGGGTTGTTTCTCCCGATCGACATGCCGAACATACTCCGTGATCATCGCAATCGACACCTTTCGGTCCACGCTGGCGTTGTAGTCCTTGTTGGCAAAACGGGCGTAATCGTCGATCAACTGCCGGCATGCACTTTCCAGTTCCTCCTTGTGTCGCGATCGCCTGCCCCACCTCGAGCCAATTTCCTCCATCACCTTGTTCAGACGGGACCACCCGCCCCTGGGTACACTGGCAAACTCAACGCCCCGGCTGATGCCCTCGCTCAGCATCCAGCTGCGGTAGCGCCCATCGGCCCGCTCCTTCACCATCGCCTCAATCTGCTGCAACGCTTCGGCGTAGCGTGGCTGGTTATTCTGTTCCGCCCACTCCAGCAGACGATGCTGTTGATCGCGTTTCACCTGTTCGAAATCACGCAGGTTGATGGCCCAGTTGGTGCCAATCGCGTTCTTGTAGCCATTGGTCGACCCGGAATACTTAGACGCGTACTGGATCTTGACCGCGGGGTCGCTCAACATCTCCTCCAGCATGGCCTGCTGCCGCACCTCCCTCATGCGTATCCGGACGTCGTTGTCGATATCGCGCCGTTCCTCCACCTCCCACGAAGTGTAGTACTTATGGGTGCTCCCCGGGAAGCCCAGCATCATGGCAAAATCCCCCTCACTCACCCCCTTGGTGGAGAGGGTCAACCAGCGCTCGGGCTTCAACGGCACGTTATCGGGGTTATACTCAGCGGGATTTCCCTCTCGGTCGGTATATACCCTAAACAGCGCGAAATCGCCGGTATGGCGTGGCCAGGTCCAGTTATCGGTATCGGCCCCAAACTTGCCGATGGAGCTCGGGGGTGCCCCCACCAACCGCACGTCGGAGTAAACCCTCTTCGTGAACAGGTAGTACTGGTTCCCGTTAAAGAAGGGCTTGATCTCCACCACCGTGCCGGGATTCGCGCTCAAAAACGCCTCGCCCACCTTTTCGCGGGCTATCCGGTTCAGGTAGTTGGGCGACAAGAAAAAAATGCCATCTACATCTTTCTCCTTATCCCTCTCTAAACAGCTCCTTACCCAGTCGGTCACCTCTTCGATGGAGCGGGTGAAGGTAACGGTTAGCCCCGGGTTGGGCAGCTCCTCCTCCCTCGTCTTTGCCCAGAAGCCATCCTCAAGGTAGTTGTTTTCCAGGGAGCTATGCCGCTGTATCTGACCGTAACCGCAATGGTGGTTGGTGAGCACGAGCCCTTCCGACGAGATCACCTCACCGGTGCATCCCCCACCGAACTGAACCACCGCATCTTTCAGCGAACTGCCATCAGGGTCATAGATGTCCCGGTCATCCAACTCCAACCCCAACGCTTTCATCTCCTGGAGTTTCTGCTGCTTGAGCAGGTGGGGCATCCACATCCCCTCGTCGGCGGAAAGCATCCAAACCCAGGCGAATGTTAGCAGCAACGTTGCACACAATCTCTTCATATTTTTATCGTTTTTCGTTGTAATTTTGCATATCGATACCTTTTTCACTTTTGTTTGAAAGCAAAAGCAATGTAAATGCGAAAATGAATTGGCAAAATAGGTATATCGAATTTCTCGCGTTTAAAGCGATAAAGATAGGAAAAAACTTTATCTTTGACTGGTCATGCATTACGAAACCATCTTTCAAGAGATCTACCGGGAGCTTCAAGCGATTGAAGACGAAGGGCATGTAGCGGACTATATACCCGAGTTGGCACGGGTAAACCCCGACCAGTTTGGCGTGTTCCTGGCCACCATCGACGGTGAGAAACATGCGTTCGGCGATGCCGAAAAGCGCTTCTCCATCCAGAGTATCGCCAAAGTTTTCTCGTTCGTGCTTGCCTACTCCCGCGTAAAAAGCGATATCTGGGAGAGAATGGACCTGGAGCCCGCGGGTACGCCCTTCAACTCGCTGGTTCAGCTGGAGTACGACAAGGGGATCCCCCGGAACCCTTTCGTGAACGCCGGTGCCATCGTGGTGTGCGATATCCTGGTGAGCGAATTCACCTCACCCATGGAGGAAATCCTCTCATTCATACACGAACTAACGCCCCACTGCTCCATACAGTTCAACCCGCGGGTGGCTCAATCCGAAAAGGAGACCGGCTTCCGTAACTACGCGCTGGTCAACCTGATGAAGTCGTTTAAGAACATCCACAACGATATCGACCAGGTGATGGACCTCTACTTCCAGCTCTGCGCCATCGAGATGAGCTGCCGGGAGCTTGCCGAAGCCTTCCTGTTCCTGGCCAACAACGGGGTGGTACCCCACTCGGGTGAACGTATCCTCTCGCCCAGCCGGACCAAACGCACCAACGCGTTGATGCAAACCTGCGGGTTCTATGACGAGGCCGGGCAGTTCACGTTCAAGGTGGGCCTGCCGGGCAAAAGCGGCGTGGGCGGCGGTATCGTGGCAGTGCATCCCGAACGGTACAGCATCGCGGTGTGGAGCCCCCGCCTCAACAAGAAAGGGAACTCGCACAAGGGGATGCTGTTCCTGGAGGAGTTCACCACGAAAACAAAGCTCTCCATTTTTTAAAGACCAGCACGGCCCTCCTAAAACACAGTTCAAAAGAAGGGAGAGAAACACCACCGAGAAGAGGGCGAAACGCACCCTCGCTCCTAAAACACAGTTTAAAAAAAGGGAAAGAACACCTGGCAAGCTTAACGAGTCATACCAGCTAACCCTAAAAACAACTCCAAAACAAGAGAAAAGAATACCCCGCAACCTCATCAGACATTGCCTAAATCACCACCTACACCAATTCTTAAATATATGAAAAAGCCCCTTGAAACATTGGGTTTTAGCGTGAAATCTCCTATTTTTGCCGTCAATAGAAAAAAGTGGACTGAAATAATAGTTGGATGAAGACAGACTATAAAGAGCGGACGCCTCAGCTGGTTGCCCTGATCGCGGTGCTGGCCATTGCCTTGGCTATCCTCATCGGGTTCCTAATCACCCGGAACCGGCAAATAAGCGATATGCAGGAGCAATTCGTGATTGAAAAGCAGGATCTGGAGGATGAGTACGAGGCCATCTCGCTTCAGTACGAGGGATTCAAGTTCAGCGTGCAGAACGATTCGCTGCTGTATAAGCTCGAGAACGAGCAAGCGAAAGTACAACGTCTTCAAGAGGAGTTGCGGATGACCAGCGCAACCGACAAGGCGGAGATCAAGCGGTTGAAAGAGGAGCTGGCCACGCTGCGCAAGATCCTCCGCTCCTACGTGCAGCAGATCGACTCCCTAAACCGGCTAAACGAGGAGCTGCGTGCCGAGAACCGGCAAATATCTGACCAATACCAACGAACCAGCCAAACCTTGCGGAAGGTGTCACAGGAGCGTGAGCAACTGTCGGAAAAGGTATCGCTGGCCGCCCAACTGGTAGCCACGAATATCAGCGCGAAAGCGATCAACGACCGCGGTAGGGAGCAGACCCGCTTGAGCCGTAGCAACCAATTCGTCATCTCGTTCACGGTAGCCCGCAACATTACCGCGGAGCCCGGTGAGCGCACCATCTACGCCCGACTGATGGCTCCCGATGGCTCACTACTCACCAAAAGCGCATCGAACACGTTCCCCTACGAGAACAGGGAAATCCAGTACTCCATGCGGCGCACCGTTGAATATGGTGGGGAGGAGATACCGGTGACCCTGTACTGGGATATCGAGGAGTTCCTGATGGCTGGCACCTACCAGGTCGACCTCTTCGCCGACGGCCACCATATCGGCAAACATAGCTTCTCCATGAGTGAGTGATTTCCGCCAGCTTCTGCCCATCACACAAACAGGCAAGAACTCATCGATTCACGGTAGTCACACCACTTATTCCAACATATTGAGGAAGCTTTTCTCGTCGATAATTTTCACCCCCAGCTTGCGTGCCTTTTCCAACTTGGCCGGCCCCATGTTTTCGCCGGCAAGGATATAGTCTGTATTTTTCGATACCGAGCCGCTGTTTCTTCCGCCATGTTGCGCGATCATCGCCTTGTACTCGTCCCTCGAGTGCAGCTCGAAGGTCCCGCTAATCACGATGGTGAGTCCCTCCAACTTATCGGTTCGGGTAGATAGCGCCTCCTCGCTCAAGGCGAACTGAAGACCCTGCTCCCGCAGCCGGCTCACGAGGTTCACCCGATCCGGTCGCGCGAAGAAGTCGATCACGCTCCGGGCGATACGTTCACCAATCTCCTCCACCGCCATCAGCTCCTCTTCGGAAGCCTTGGCCAGCAGGTCGATATCGGGAAAAGCATGCGCCAACTTACGGGCCACCGTCTCACCGACGAAACGTATCCCCAGGGCAAACAGCACCCGCTCGTACGGCACCGCCCTCGACTTATCGATACTCTCGATGAGGTTGTTCGCGCTGGTCTCCCCCCAACGATCCAGGTGTACCAGGTCGTCGAACCGCAACAGGTAGAGGTCGCCAGCGTCATGCAGCAACCCCTTATCGTACAGCAACGAGATGGTCTCGGGTCCCATGGTGATGTCCATGGCACGACGGCTCACGAAGTGCTCGATACGCCCCTTGATCTGCGGGGGGCACCCCTCGCTGTTGGGACAGTAATGCACCGCCTCATCTTCGTTGCGCACCAACAGGGTCCCGCAATCGGGGCATCGACGGATAAAGGTCACCTTCTCCCCCAGCATGAAGCGGGCCTCCATATCCACCCCGGTAATCTTGGGTATGATCTCTCCCCCCTTCTCCACGTACACCTGGTCACCAATATACAGGTCCAACGCCTCGATCGCGTCTTCGTTGTAAAGCGATGCCCGCCTGACGGTCGTCCCTGACAGCTGTACCGGATCGAGGTTGGCCACGGGGGTGACCGCACCGGTACGCCCCACCTGGTAGGAGACCGACGCCAGCCTCGTAACGGCCTGCTCGGCGTTGAACTTGAAGGCGATGGACCAGCGGGGGAACTTGGAAGTAGCACCCAAGTTGCGCTGTTGCACCAGCGAATCGACCTTCAGCACCACCCCGTCGGTCATCACGGGCAGCTCCTTTCGCTCCTCGTCCCACCGCTTTAGAAAATCGAACACCTCCTCCAGGGTAGCGCACCGCCTCATCGCGGTAGACACGTTAAAACCCCACTCCCTTGCCTTTACCAGGTTATCGTAGTGGCTGTCGGTTGGCAGTGGCTCGGCGGTCACGTTGTAGACGTACGACTCCAGCCCCCTGGAGGCCACCTCCCGCGAGTCGAGCAGCTTAATCGTGCCGGAGGTCGCGTTGCGGGGGTTCGCGAACGGCTCCTCACCCTGCTCCTCCCGCTCCTTGTTGAGCGCGTCAAACGAGAGCCACGGCATCACGATCTCACCCCTCGCCTCAAGGTACGGGGGGATACCATCGCCCTTCAAGAGCAGCGGCACGTTCCGAATGGTGCGCACGTTGGCCGTCACGTCATCCCCCTTGCTCCCGTCACCCCGCGTAACTGCCCGTGCCAGGCGCCCCTCCTCGTAGACCAGCGAGATCGAGGTGCCGTCGTACTTCAACTCGCAAACGATCTCGAACGGCTCGTTCAGCGCCCGCTGAACCCGGTTGTAAAAATCGGCCACCTCCCCCTCGGAATAGCTGTTCTGCAGCGACAGCATCGGGAAGCGGTGCTCCACCTGGGTAAAACGGTTGCTGATATCGCTCCCCACCCGTACCGACGGGGAGTTGGGATCGTCATATTCCGGGTGTGCCGCCTCCAATTCCATCAGTTGCCTCATCCTCCGGTCGAACTCGAAGTCGGAGATAACGGGCCGCGACAGCACGTAATAGTTGTAGTTATGCTCGTGCAGCTCAGCGCGCAGCTGCTCAATTTGCTGTTTGATTGATTCCATCGTACCGTCTGCTTATTTCATTCGATTATTGATTCACCACCGTAGTAGTTATATCCTGCCGTTTATTCATCGAGAACAGCCTCATCGAAACAGTTTCATCCATGGGAAGGTTAGCCGACCGCTTCCCGGCTCAGAGAAGTTGTCGACCGATACCGCAACGGTCAGTACCTGCTGAAACATGGCTTCACCTTGCGACACGTGCAGGTTGCTGTTGAGCTTCACGGCAACGTTACCCGACTCCATCAGACGGACGTACCACTTGCTTTGCAGGTAGGGAGAGCCTTGCAGGAACCTTGATCCCCAGTACAGGTCGGTACCGTACCGCGAGAAGAGCCTCGACCGGGCATCCCCCACGTACAACGTGTTCTCGGTGCCTATCCCGTGCCACTCGGCGTTGGCACGCACGGTGAACCCGAGGGGCCAATACGACTCGTCGGCTTTACGGTCACGTTCCAGCCCGACAAAAAGACCCACCGACGCCATCCCCTTGAAGCCACCTTCCCTATCCCGCTCCACGCCCAGCGAAAAGAGGCTCTGCGACTGCTCACTTACCCCGTAAGCCGGGTTCCTTGGCAGGGTGCCCGCGTAATGAAACATATAAGATTGAAAGTCGGCAAAGAGGAGCCCGGTGGACGCTCTCCCCGATGCTCCCACGAAAAAGCTCTCCCGGGTGTCGGCCGTGGCGTGCCCCGTCCAGTCCATCCAAACGTTCATGAAGTTTCGGTCCCGCCCCACCTGAAAAAAGAGCCCCTGCATTAGCGGCCTGAAGTAGGTGACCGAATCGCGGAAAAAGAGGTCGGAGTAATTGGGCAGCACCTCCCCCCTTGGAAAAGCACCCGCACGGAAAAGCACCTTGGGTGAATCGTACTGGTAATAAAAAAGGGCCTGCAGCTTGTCGACCGTCTCCTTCGACCCCGGGACAGACAAAAGGTACGCACCCGCGTAGAGGGCGTTGGTCGAGTGTCCCGATTTCCAGGCGATACCGCCCACGGGGCTCAACCACATCCCCTTCATCGTTTGGGCCGGTGCGAAAGTGGACCTGGCATATTCTTGGTTGTCGAAAAAAAAGTCATAGCCCACCTGCCACCTCTTCTCCTGTGCGTTCAGCATTGCCCAAGAGCAGAGAAGCAACATGAGACATAGTACCCTCCATCTTCTTTGCATCCCCGTTTTGATTCGTTTCTTTTACATCACTCGATAACGGGCGACATTTTTTTCGCGACAGACCATTAATCACCGTGACACACGGGTATACACCAACCCGCGACAGTCACCGCCGTAGCGCACGGTAAACCCACCCGCATCCATCATTGCCACCCATTTCGATGGGGTAAAGATACATATAAATTCGTGAATCCAACCCGTTGTACAGCAAACAATCACGCTATGCCAACACGCTCGGTGAGCGTGAAGAACAGTCTTGAAAAGAAAATAAGGCGCTGATTGTCAATATGTTAAAAACATTTTACCGTTTTGTTTTGTAATTATGTGGTTTTTTTTTATTATCTTTGTACTCAAACAAAGACAATTAGCTCCATGACTCAGAAGAAAATTTTGTACATTTCGCAGGAAATTTATCCCTACCTTGACGAAACGCCCATTTCGAATATTTCACGGTACCTGCCCCAAGCAATTCAGGAAAAAGGGAAAGAAATTCGCACCTTCATGCCCAAGTATGGAAACATCAACGAGCGGCGTAACCAGCTTCACGAGGTGATTCGCCTCTCGGGAATGAACCTCATCATCGATGACACCGACCACTCGTTAATCATCAAGGTAGCCTCGATACAGGCGGCCCGGATGCAGGTTTACTTTATCGATAACGAAGATTACTTCCAAGATCGGGAGACCCTGGTCGATGCAAATGGCGAAGAGTACGACGACAACGACGAGCGGAGCATCTTTTTCGTTCGCGGGGTAATGGAAACCATCAAAAAACTGAGGTGGGTGCCTGACGTGGTACACTGCCACGGCTGGTTCAGCGCCCTTGCACCCCTCTTTATCAAAAAGGGGTACGCGGATGATCCCTGCTTTAAAGAGGCAAAAGTAATCTGCTCCCTCTACGACGAGGAGATGAAAAAACCGTTCAACATGCGCACGGCCGACAAGCTGCGGTTTGAAGGAATCGGCGAACCCGAAATAGATAAGGTGAAAGCGCGGGGTTCCATGGACTACGCGAACCTGATGAAGCTGGCAATCGACTTTTCGGATGGCATCATCCTAGGAAGCGACACCATCAATCCCGATCTGAAGGTGTACCTCGACGAGCAAAAAACGCCTGTCCTCCCGTTTGAGGCCGACTTCGACAGCTACGCGGAGAGCATCAATGCCTTCTACGACAAGATCGTGGGATAACCCAAACAGTTCGTGACGTGGCATGTTTTCCCCACGTGATCAACCACCCTGATTGAAAAGAATTCAACATTCACCTGTTGGAAGTGTTCCCAAAATATCATTAAAAAGCGACAGAAAGAGCTTAACAAGCTTTTTAGTAACGTAATTTTTTCAGATATTCGCGGGGTTAAAACCATTTTTTCGAATCGAATGAAGTTGAAATCCTTATACAAAGGGCTTTTCATCACCTTTTTCGCCCTCCTTCTTACCGTTTCGTGTGATGACAACCTTCGCCAGGTCGGGTTCACCATCCAGCCGGGGCAGGATCGTCTCGCCGTGGGCATTGATACGCTCATGCTGGAAGCCACGACAGTGCAAGTAGACTCGGTCTTTTCCAAAACCAACTACCCCGTGTTGGGAGAATATATCGATCCGGTGTTCGGCTCCATCAAATCGGAATACATCGGGGAATTCTACCTCTCCCCGGGTGCCGAGTTCAAGCAAGGTGCGGTAGTTGACTCCGTGAGAGCGGTGGTCTCCTATACCACCATGATGGGCGATTCGTTGACCCCCATGAGGCTATCGGTCTACGAGGTCACGAAGTCGTTACAAGGCTTAAAAAACTACACCCACATCAACCCCGAAGCATTTGCCGATATGTCGGCCCCATTAGGCTCCAGCTTGTTCACGGGGAAAAACGCGACATTCCGCACGGAGACCTACACCGTAGGCTACAACGCGGATTACTACAAGGTATACGACATCAACGTACAGCTACCAAAATCGATTGGAGAAAATTTCCTCACGGAATACAAGAAAGAGGGCCACGGCAAGCTAGCCGACGCGGATACTTTCCGGGAGTACTTCCCCGGCTTGTACTTTACCACCAGCTTTGGTAACAGCACCATCCTCAGCGTAAACCTCACCTCGTTAGACGTTCACTACCACTACACCGATAAAGGAGGATCGTCCAGGGGTACCGATACCATACGGACCTCCAGGTTTCGTTTGAACATTACCCCCGAGGTGACGCAGATAAACCGCGTGCAGAATAAAAACGAGCAGCTTCTCGTGGAGAACAGCAACTACACCTTCGTGAAGACCCCCGCGGGAGTGAACACGAAGATTACCTTCCCCCTTTCACGACCGGATATTCACGAGAAGTTGAAGTCGCAGGCCCTGAATCTGGCTAACTTCACGGTCTACGCGATGCCCGACGCGCTGGAGAACCCGATGGTGAAGCTCAGCCCGCCCGAGTACCTGCTGCTCGTGAACGAGGACTCGCTCGCCGGGTTCTTTGAAAAGCGAAAGCTGAAGGATGACGTGACCAGTTTCCTCTCTGACCCGTTCGATCGAACCACTTACTCCTACCAGTTCAACAACATCTCCACCATGATTAACCACTACAACGAGAAGAACCGGGAGAAAGGTGGGAAACCTTTCGACTTGACCTACTACCTGATCCCAGTGGATGCCACCTTCACCTCTGTCCAGACCAGCTATTACGGCGGATCCACCCAGGTGCTGACCGCGATCCACAACCAGATGTGGCCCACAGCGGCCATGTTGGATAAACGGAAAGGGAACTTGAAACTGGAATTGATTTTCAGCAACTTCTAAGGCTACAGAACTTTAAAACAGCGTGCCCTGCTCGTTTGCTCGCTTGCGCCCCAAGTGCCGGTACGCGAGTTCCGTGGCCTCCCGGCCACGCGGGGTTCGCTTGATGAACCCCTCCTTGATTAAGAAAGGCTCGTACACCTCCTCGATGGTGCCGGCGTCGTCACCAACGGCCGTGGCAATCGTGGTGATTCCCACGGGGCCACCTTGAAACTTATCAATGATGGTCAACAATATCTTATTATCTATCTCGTCCAGACCGTATTTGTCGATGTTTAACGCCTCCAGCGCGTAAGCGGAGATTGCCCGGTCTATAGAGCCGTTCCCCTTTACCTGCGCGAAGTCACGCACCCTTCGCAACAACGCGTTCGCCACGCGGGGGGTTCCCCGGCTCCGGGAAGCAATCTCCCTGGCGGCAGCAGGCTCACAGGGAACCCGCAAAATATCTGCCGAGCGTGACACGATACCGGTGAGCGTCTCCACCTCGTAGTACTCCAGGTGCATGTTGATGCCGAAACGCGCACGTAACGGACTGGTCAGCAAACCACTACGGGTAGTTGCCCCAACAAGCGTGAACGGGTTCAGGTCAATCTGAATGGAGCGGGCGCTCGGTCCCTTGTCGATCAGTATGTCGATGCGGTAATCCTCCATCGCGCTGTAGAGGTACTCCTCGACCACCGGCGAGAGGCGGTGGATCTCATCAATGAAGAGGACGTCGTTGGGTTCGAGCGACGTGAGGATACCGGCCAGGTCGCCCGGCTTATCCAGCACCGGGCCAGAGCTCACTTTGAAACCCACGCCCAGCTCGTTCGCGATGATGTTCGAGAGGGTGGTTTTGCCCAACCCCGGCGGCCCGTGAAGCAGCACGTGGTCAAGCGACTCCCCCCGCATGCGGGCGGCGCTCACGAACACCTTCAGGTTCTCCACGATCTTATCCTGGCCGCTGAAATCGTCAAAGGTGAGTGGGCGCAAGCTGTTCTCGAATTCGCGCTCCTCCTCCTGCAAGTGGCGTTGGCCATGTATGTCGAATCTCTCTTCCATGATCAAGGGCAAAAATAGCTATTTGTCGCGAGTTTTGGAAATCGCAGCCACGTTCCTTTTCAACCCTTCGAACTTGCTCCTTTTCACGGCGGAGTGGTGAAACAGCTCGCGATAGCCATCCTCGTCCATCTCCGTCAACCGTTCCCAGTCGAGCGACAAGAACGCTTCCGATGGTGTAAACTCAGGGGTGTCGTGCGGGCGGGCGTCTCGGTTGAACGGGCAGACCAGCTGACAGATATCGCACCCGTAAACATTGTTCCTTAGGTTGGGTGCTACCTCGGGAGCTATCTCCCCCCGGTTCTCAATGGTTTGATACGAGATGCACTTTTCACTATTCAGCCAGTATGGCCGCTCGATGGCACCTGTGGGGCAAAAGTCGAGACATTTCCGGCACTCCCCACACTGCTCGTCGATAGGGTTGTCGTACTCCAACTCCAGTGATAGGATAATCTCGCCCAGGAAAAAGAACGATCCCCGCCCCGGGATGATCAGCAACGTATTTTTCCCCACGAAGCCAATACCCGCCCGGGAAGCCCAAAACTGTTCCAGCACGGGCGCCGAATCGCAGAAGCAACGGCCCGTCACCCCGGGATAACGTCTCTTGATAAACGAGAAGAGCTGCTCCAGCTTCTTCCACATCACCTCATGGTAATCCTTCCCATACGCGTAATACGCGAAGCGGGGCACACCACCGGGTTGCTTATGGAGGGGGTAGTAGTTGAGGGCCACGGAGATGATGGAGCGAGCCCCCTCCACCAGTAGGCGCGGATCAAGCCGCTTCTCCACGTTCCGTGCCAGGTAACTCATCCCGGCATGGGCACCTTCCGAGAGCCATTGCCTGTACTGCCCCTCCTTGCCGCTATCGTGCGCCCGGCAAATACCGCACGCGTCAAATCCCAACGACAACGCCTGCCGCTTGATCTCTTCGGAAAAAGTCATGATTCGGTTGGTTCTTACAAACTAAAGGTTTCCCTGCGAAAAAGCCGACAACCCGGTAAAAAGCGCCCATCCGGAAAAAACACTCAACCGACGAAAGCATTCAAACGGTAAAAGCACTCTACCGGTAAAGGTTCAATATTACGATAAACGGCTACACCAGGCTGAAATCAAGCTGCCGCCGCTCCAGGTTGGCCCGTGCCACCTGGATGGTCAGGGCTTGTCCCAGGCGATACTCTCTCCTGGTACGCCGTCCGACCAGCCGGTAGTTCTTTTCGTCCAACTCGTAAAAGTCATCATCCAGCTCGCGGATGGGGATCATCCCCTCGCACTTGTTCTCGTTGATCTCCACGTAAATGCCCCACTCGGTCACGCCAGAGACCACGCCATCGTACACCTTCCCCACCTTATCGGCCATGAACTCCACCTGCTTATACTTGATGGAATCCCGCTCGGCGTTAGCCGCCACCTGCTCCATCTGGGAACAGTGTTCGCACTGCTCTTCGAGGCCCTTCTGGTCCACCCCCTTACCCCCATCCAGGTAGCGTGTCAGCAACCGGTGGACCATCATATCGGGATAGCGGCGGATGGGTGAAGTGAAGTGGGTGTAGTAGTCGAACGCCAACCCGTAATGCCCCACGTTCTTGGTGCTGTACACGGCTTTGGACATGGTTCGTATCGCGATCGTCTCGATCAGGTTCTCCTCGGGGCGACCTTGTATCTTATCCAGCAGCGAGTTGATGCTTTTGGCCACTTCCACCTTGGTGCCGGTCGCCTTTATCTTATGCCCGAAACGGAGGATAAAGGTGTTGAAGGTGTCCAGCTTCTCCGGGTCGGGCACATCGTGCACCCGGTAGACGAACGGCCTGACCTTCTTCCCCTTGGGCACCCTACCGATAAGCTCGGCCACCGTCCTGTTCGCCAGCAACATGAACTCTTCGATCAGGTGGTTCGACTCTTTCGCCTCCTGGAAGTAGACCCCCAGGGGCTTGCCCTTTTCGTCGAGGTTAAACTTCACCTCGTACCGGTCGAAGTTAATGGCCCCGTTGGCGAAGCGACGCTCCCGTAGTTGCTGGGCCAACTGATTCATCTGCAGGAGCTTGGCCGAAAACCGACCCTTCCCGGTCTCTATCACCGTCTGCGCGTCTTCGTAGGTAAGGCGGCTATCCGACTTGATGACGGTACGGGCAACGCGCGACTGTTTAACTTCCGCTTCTCCGTTCAACTGGAAGATAACCGAAAAGCAGAGCTTCTCCTCGAGGGGACGCAACGAACAGATCTCGTTGCTCAGCCGTTCCGGTAACATCGGCACGGTACGGTCTACCAGGTAGACAGAGGTAGCCCGGTTCTCCGCCTCCACGTCCACGGGATCGCCGGGCTTCACGTAATGGGTCACGTCGGCAATATGCACCCCCAGCTCCCACAGATCAGCACCAATCGCCCGGAACGAGAGGGCATCGTCAAAATCCTTCGCGTCTTTCGGGTCGATGGTAATCGTGAAGACCTCGCGAAAGTCCTCCCGGCGAGCCATCTCCTCTTTCCCAATGGCATCATCTATTTTAGCCGCGTACTCCTCCACCTCCTTGGGATAGCGGTAGGGCAAGCCGTACTGCGCGAGGATCGCGTGCATCTCGGTATCGTTTTGACCAGGCTGTCCCAGGATGTCCACCACTTTCCCTACCGGGTTGTTGGCCTTGCGAGGCCATTCCACGATCTCGACCACCACCTTATCACCATCTTTTGCCCCGTTTAGCTCCTCATGCGGGATGAAAATATCGTTCGCCAGGAACTTGCTATCCATCACCAGGAAAGCGAAATGGCGCTGTACCTCCAGCACCCCCACGAACCGATTCCGTGCGCGCTCCAGGATCTCGATCACGGCTCCTTCCGTATCCGACCGCCTCCGTTTCGCGAGCAGTTGCACCCGCACCCGGTCGCCGTTCATCGCGTGCATGCTATTGCGCTCGGCGATATGGACGATATTGCCGTCGTCGTCCGGCACGAAGAAGTTCTTCCCGTTGCTCCGCCGCTCGAAACGGCCCTCGAGGATCAACCCCCGGTCGTTAATCCGGTACCTACCCCGTGACGACTCCAGTACCAGCTCATCATCGCGCATCTTATCGAGCACGGCGAGCAACAGCCTCCTGCCCTCCTTGCCCTGCACATTTAACGCCGCGGCGATCTGCTTGTAGTTGAACTGCTTCTCCTTGTTGAGCGTAAGGAACTCGCTAATCGCGTCTATTAACTCACTCCTTCTCATCCGGGTTGCCAGCGGAGTGGCTCTTTTTTTCTTGCTCATACTCTTGATTTGGTGTTAGTGTCTCAACTTTCTCTTGTTGTTTTGTTATTGCTATTTGCTTTCAAGGTGAAGGCCTTAGCTTGTTTTCAGCTCGCCGCACTTTTGCTTGCAATAACATAATTCAAACAAGTTTGTATTCTGTCTATTGCTTAACGCAAAAGTTGCGGGAACACATCCTGCGTAGTTCGCGTCAAAAAAGAAAAGCTGTTTGAACAATAGTGAGTTCTTTTCTTTTAGCGAACAAGCAGTTGATGGGTCGAAAATATTTGCGATGAGTGATAGCAAATGCAAAGCTTGCTTTGACTTTGCCGAACGTAGCAAATATCTATCGCATGAAAACGAGCTTCAGCCAAAGCTGAAAGCAAATAATAAACATAAAGACAAAAGCTAAGTTATTACTGCAAAGTAATAAAAAAAATTTGATACTGCCCCTATGTTTCAGGTTTCTCACATCTATCAAAAGGGTGCAGCCAAATTTCGCAAATAGGGCAACAATCGTTATTTTTGCAGGACGATCCATCATTAAGAAATCAGCAATGAAAGGGAAGAAAATTCTTATCACGGGTGCCAGTGGCTTTATCGGGAGCACGGCTGTGGACAGGGCCCTTGAGCTGGGCTTCGACACGTGGGCCGGCATCCGAAAGAGCAGTAGCCGTGCTTACCTGCAAGACGAGCGGATTCACTTTATCGATTTGCCGTATCACGACAAAGAGAGGCTTAGGGAACAATTGCGCTCGTTCGCGGATCAACAGGGGCGCTTCGACTACATCCTCCACATCGCCGGAGCGACGCAGGCACTCCGCGAAGCCGATTTTTTCCGGGTGAACTACACCCATACCCGCCATTTGGCCGATGCACTTATCGAGGAGGGAGTGCAACCCGACGCTTTCGTGCTGATGAGCACGCTCGGTGTTCTGGGCATAGGCGACGAAGTGGGGTACACCCCTTTCGAAGCGGATCACGTTCCCAACCCCAACACCGCCTACGGGAGGAGCAAACTGAAAGCGGAAAACTACCTGAAGAGCCTCGACAACTTCCCCTACCTGATCCTTCGTCCCACAGGTGTGTACGGCCCGCGCGACAAAGATTACCTCATCCTGATGAAAGCAGTTAAAAGCGGTTTGAACGTGGGTGCCGGCTTCAAGGAGCAGCGTTTGTCGTTCATCTACAGCGAAGACCTGGTGAAGATCATCTTCACGCTTTTGGAGAAGGGGATTACCCGAAGGGAGTTCCTGGTATCGGACGGCGACAGCTATACCGACAGCGAGTTTAACGCGATCGTGCAGGAGATGCTGCGACGAAAACGGGTGCTGCGGGTAAAGGCTCCCTTGTGGATCGTGAAGCCGGCCGCTTTCCTCAGCGAGAAGTGTGCCGCCCTGTTCGGGAAGACCACTACCTTTAACAGCGACAAGTACAATATCATGAAGCAACGTAACTGGGCATGTGATATCACCCCTCTCCGGGAAGCCATCGGCTTCACGCCCGCACACAGGCTAAGGGAAGGTGTCGCCAAGACAGTCGCGTGGTACAAAGAGCATGAATGGCTTTAAGGAAACCACGTTAGGGTGAAACAATGAGGCTAAGTAGCTTGAACGTGATGTTTTTAGCGTGCTCGCTTGGATTAAGCTGTTTTTTCACGTACTTTTGTCGTATGAACATAGCAATTATTGGTTACGGCAAGATGGGGCGAGAGATCGAGAAAGTAGCCCGCGAGAGGGGCCACGAGATCGTCGCCACCATCGATCTGCATGAAGAGGAGAAGTTCGCCTCACCCCAGTTCAAGAGCGCTGACGTGGCGATCGAGTTCACCGCGCCCACCAGCGCCGTGAGGAACTACCTGCTCGCCTTCGAGGCGGGTGTACCAGTTGTTTCCGGTACGACTGGGTGGCTGGAGCAGGTGGACCGGGTGAAGAAGGCGTGCGAGCAAGCGGGTTCGGCCTTTTTCTACGCCTCTAACTTCAGCCTGGGCGTCAACCTCTTCTTCGAGCTCAACAAGGCGCTCGCCCGGATGATGAACCGGTTCGGCGAATACGATGTGCGGATGGAGGAGACCCACCACATCCACAAGCTGGATGCGCCTAGCGGCACCGCGATCACGCTCGCCGAGGGGATCCTGGAACAGCTGGAGCGGAAGCAGAGGTGGTCACTAGAGGACGATGAGCCCGACACGCTGCATGTGGAAGCATTTCGCGAAGGCGAAGTGCCCGGTATCCATAGCGTGATCTACGAGTCGGAGGTCGACACCATCCGCATCACGCACGAGGCGAAAAGTCGCAAGGGATTTGCCCTGGGTGCGGTACTGGCGGCAGAGTTCACGAAAGGGAAGAGGGGCTTCCTCACCATGAACGACCTGCTTAACTTGAAGTAAACTATTTAGCCAACAAAATAACGATAACCTATGAGCAAAAAACCGCGTACTCATCAACAAACCCGGCAAGATAAAACCGCTCGCCCCACGTTGCGCGAGCGATTTCAAAACGCGAGTCGCCGCCAATGGATCTGGTGTGCCACGTGGATGGTACTTACCCTCCTGTTCGCCCTATGGGCACGCTCTTTGTGGGTGTTATTGGTCATCCCGTTTATACTGGACATTTACATCACCAAGTTCATACCTTGGGGCTTCTGGAAGCGATCGAAAAGCAAAGCGGTCCGAAAAACCATGGAGTGGGTCGATGCCATCATATTCGCGCTGATCGCGGTCTACTTCATCAACACCTTTTTTTTCCAGAACTACCAGATCCCCACCTCCTCGTTAGAGAAGTCGCTGTTGGTGGGCGACTTCCTGGCGGTCAGCAAGCTCAGCTACGGTCCCCGCTCACCCATCACCCCGCTCTCTTTCCCGTTGGCGCAACATACCATGCCGGTGGTGGGAGGAAAATCGTACTTCGAGAAACCGCAATGGAAGTACCGGCGGCTGAAAGGATTCGGGGAGGTAAAACGCAACGACATCGTGGTCTTCAACTTTCCCACGGGCGACACGGTGGCGCTAAACCGACAGGCCGAAGACTTCTACTCCCTGGCTAAGCGTCATCCCGAGGGGAGCGCCGGGATACGTGCCGACAAGCGCTCGTATGGCGAGGTGGTATACCGCCCGGTGGACCGGCGGGAGAACTACGTGAAGCGCTGCATCGGGCTTCCGGGAGAGACCCTGGAGATGAGGAACGACACGGTATACATCGACGGGCAGTACCTGCCCAACCCTCGCCTGGCGCAACACAACTACATGATCCATACCGACGGAACCCAGCTCTCAACGGAGCTATTCACGGAACTGGGAATCAACAAGGCCGACTACACGCTGGAGAGTTACGGGCAACTGGTATCCCGCTCGCAAGACTTAACAGGGGTAGATAGCCTAAGCATGGCACTTTTCGGGCTGTTTGCCCGCGATGGCAATAACGGCAGGCTCTACTTTAGTATCCCCATGACAGGAGAGATAGTAGAGAAAGTAAAAGCCAAGCCATTCGTCTGGAACGTGATCAAAGAGAAGGAGCAACCCAGCATAGGTTACTACTACCCGCTCGATCATGACGGCGGGTGGACCCGGGACACCTACGGCCCGATATGGATACCCAAGAAAGGGGCGACCCTCACCTTCGATGGGGACGTCGACTTCAAGGTGGCGGCCTACGAGCGCTGCATCAAGAATTACGAGGGGAACGACTTCGCCTACCGCGACGGGGTGGTCTACATCAACGGGGAGGCGGCCGATGCGTATACCTTCAAGTTCGACTACTACTTCATGATGGGCGATAACCGCCACAACTCGGCCGACTCCCGCGTGTGGGGATTCGTGCCCGAAGACCATATCGTGGGGCAACCCAGGCTCATCTGGTTATCGCTGGAGAAAGACCGGGGCTGGTTTAAAGGGAGGATACGATGGAAGCGGCTGTTCCGAAACGCGAACATCCCCGCGTGAAACGGGTACTCCTGCCCTCCTTTTACCTCGCTCCCGTGGAGTACTACGCCGCGCTACTTCATGCCCACAGCGCCCAGGTCGAGGTACACGACCATTACCAAAAGCAGTCGTACCGCAACCGGTGCGTGATCGCGGGAGCCAACGGGCCGATGACGTTAAGTATCCCGGTGGAGAAGGCGAAAAGTGACACCGCCCCCATGAGGGACACGCGGATCTCGGATCACGGCCATTGGCGACACCTCCACTGGAACGCGATACTATCGGCCTACAACTCTACCCCTTTCTTCCCCTATTACGAGGATGAATTCAGGCCCTTTTACGAGCAGAGAATCCCGTTCCTCCACGACTTTAACGAGCGGCTACGGCAACTTGTCTGCCGACTTATCGGCATCGAGACGCCCGTTTCATACACTACCCGCTATATTGAGTGTCCAAACGAGAACCAACAACCGAGTGGGGAAGGAACTTTTCAAGAAAACGGGAAACTGGAAAGGAAACGACAGACAAAAGGAAGCAAACAACAGGAACAGAAAGGGCAAGCAGAACAGAGTGAACAACTTGACCAAAGCGACCAAACCGATGAACGTATCATCGACCTGAGGGAGGCGATTCACCCCAAGCGTCCTTCCTGCCTCACCACGCCCCCCTATTACCAGGTTTTTAGCGAGAGATTGGGGTTCCTTCCTAACCTGAGTATCATCGACCTGCTTTTCAACCTCGGGAACGAATCCAGGTTATATCTGGCTCAAATTTCACATCCTCGCCATTTTTCTCTATTTTTGTAACAGCTATGTTCAATCCCGAGGGGATCATACAGTAAAAACGTAAGATTACCGTAGGCAACCGACATAATCAAAGGCCTCATACACAGAGTAATAAACACAGTATCATCGTATGCAACATCAAAAAACAAGGGTTCGTTTCGCCCCCAGTCCCACCGGGCCGCTGCATATTGGCGGGGTGCGTACTGCCCTATACAACTACCTCTTCGCGAAACAGCGGGGAGGGGACTTTATCCTGCGAATCGAGGATACCGACTCAACCCGGTTTGTCCCCGGCTCGGAGGAGTACATCCAAGAGGCGTTCGACTGGCTGGGATTGCCGTTTGACGAGAGTCCCCGCGAAGGGGGTGACTTCGGACCGTACCGGCAGTCGCAACGGCGGGAGATCTACAAGGAGCACGTGCACCGGCTGCTGGGGAGAGGTGCGGCCTACATCGCGTTCGACACCCCCGAGGAGCTGGACGCGAAGCGGAAAGAGGTTCCCAACTTCCAGTACGACGCGTCCACCCGCGGCCGGATGCGTAACTCGCTCACGTTAGGAGAAAAAGAGACCAAACAGCTAATCGACCGAAAAAACCAGTACGTGGTACGGGTGAAGATTGAACCCAAAAAAGAGATCACGGTCGACGACATGATCCGGGGCAAGGTAGTCGTCAACTCATCGGTGCTCGACGACAAGGTAATCTACAAGTCGGCCGACGAGTTACCCACCTACCACCTGGCCAACGTGGTGGATGACCACCTCATGAAGATAACGCACGTGATCCGCGGCGAAGAGTGGCTTCCCTCCGCCCCGTTGCACGTCTGGCTCTATCAAAACCTGGGCTGGGAGAAGACCATGCCGAGGTTCGCCCACCTGCCACTCTTGCTGAAACCGGAAGGAAGCGGGAAGCTGAGCAAGCGGGACGGCGACCGCCTGGGATTCCCGGTCTTCCCGTTGGAGTGGAAAGACCCCGCATCGGGGCAGCTCTCCATGGGTTACCGCGAAGCCGGCTACCTGCCCGAAGCGGTTATCAACTTCCTCGCCCTCCTGGGATGGAACCCCGGCACGGAGCAGGAGATATTCACGCTGGACGAGCTTATCCAAGCCTTCTCTTTCGAGCGGTGCAGCAAGGGCGGCGCCAAGTTCGATATAGATAAGGCAAAGTGGTATAACCACCAATATATTATGAAGATGCCCAACCCGGTGATCGCCGAGCAATTTCACCCCACCCTGGAGGAGAAAGGTATCTCGGTCTCCATCGAAAAGGTGGCCCGGATCGTGGGGCTGGTCAAAGATAGGGTCCACTTCCTGAAAGAGCTGTGGGAGCAGTCATACTTCTTCTTCGAGGCACCAACGAGCTACGACGAGAAGACGGTCCGCAAGCGGTGGAAAGAGGAGACACCCGACCAAATGCGGCAGTTAATCGCGCTGTTCGGGTCGATGGAGAACTTCTCCGCCAACCACCAGGAAACGACCGTGAAGCAGTGGATCAGCGACAACGGCTTCAACATGGGTGGCATCATGAACGCGTTACGGCTCGCCATCGTGGGAGAGCCCAAGGGACCCGCCATATTCGTGATTACCGAGCTAATCGGTAAGAGAGAGACCATCCGCCGAATCGAGGGGGCGATTAACACCCTCTCCCTTTCGGCCTAAAAAGTAAAAAATTGCATTACTGCTATTGCTTGCTTTCAAGGTGAAGACCTTAGCTCGTTTTGTGGGGACACATCCTGCGAAGTTCGCGTTAAAAAAGAAAAGCTGTTTGAGCGATAGTGAACTTTTGCGTTAAGTAAGACGAGCAGAAAACGAACTTGTTCGTGTTATGCCGTTGCGAGCAAAAGTGCAGCGAAGCTGAGTTCTTTTCTTTTAGCGAACAAGCAGCTGATGGGTCGCAAAACGAGCTTCAGTCGAGCTTGAAAGCAAACAACAAGCAAATGCGAGAGTTGAATCAATAAACAACAGAAGCGATGGAGATTGATTTTGTAGTAACCTGGGTCGATATGGACGACCCGAACTGGAAGGCCGATTTTGCCAAATATTCCGGTAAGATCAACAACACGAAGAACGAGGTGTCGGAAGCCCGCTTTCGGGATCACGGGTTCTTAAAGTACTGGTTCCGGGGAGTGGAAAAATTCGCCCCCTGGGTTAGGAAGGTCCATTTCGTCACGTGCGACCAGAAGCCGAAGTGGCTCAACGCCTCCCATCCCAAGTTGCAACTGGTGAGCCACACCGACTATATCCCGGAGAAGTTCCTGCCCGTGTTTAACTCTTCCCTCATCGAGATCTACCTCCACAAGATACCTAACTTAGCCGACCAGTTCGTCTATTTCAACGATGACTTTTTCATCATCAATCACCTCCCCAAAGAGCGGTTCTTCCGGGACGGACTGCCCAACGACATTGCCGCCTTCCGCTACAACTCCGGGCTGGGGCTATGGGCCAAATGTTTGAAGAACAACATCCGCGTCATCAACGAGCGTTTCAACAAACGGGAAGTACTCAAACGGGATCACGACAAGTGGTTCCACCCCTCGTACGGGAAAAAATCGAGGCTCACACGCCTGCTGAAACCGTACGGCAAATTCGTGACCCTCATCACCCCGCACAACGCGCAGCCCTACCTGAAGTCGACCTTCGAAGAGGTGTGGGAGTACGCGGGTGACCGACTCACGGCCGTTTCGGAGAACCGCTTCCGTAGCCCTGACGATTACACGCAGGAGCTGTTCCGCACCTGGCAAATCTGCCGCTCCCGCTTCAACCCCTACAACACCTACCAAGACACGAAGATGTTCCCGCTGCTGTTGCGGTCAAAGCAAGCGATCAAGGCACTCTACGATCAAAGCTACAAGCTGGTTTGCCTGAATGACAACCAACATATCCGCGATTACGAGCGGGTAATGACAGAGATTGAGCAGGCATTTGAAACCATCCTGCCCGAGAAGTCGACCTTCGAGTTATAACCCTACAACCAAAGAGAATGGAACAACCATTGGTATCTGTCATCATTCCCGTGTTTAACGGTGAAGCCTACCTAAGGGATTGCCTGGACAATATCCTTGGCCAATCCTATACCAACCTGGATGTGATCGTGGTAAACGATGGTTCCACGGATAACTCTTTGATGATAGCTTCGGAATATCCCGTGAGAATAATAAACCTTCCCCGTAACCGTGGCCTTTCTGTCGCCAGAAACAGCGGTATAGACCATGCCAAGGGAGAGTACATCCATTTCATGGATGTAGATGACCAGATCAATACCGGTTTTTACCAAGAGATGGTTAAAGCCATCAAGGAAACAGGGGCGGAGATAGCTTGCTCCGGAATGGTTAACGAACCGAAACCTCACCGCACCATGCTGTTTAAAGAGCGCTTGCTGTTGACCACCATAAACGACAAGTTACAAGTCACGAACGTCGGCAAATGGGGGTTTTCAACACGCTACTTGTTTAATAGAAGCCTACTTGAAAAGCATAACCTGCGGTTTATGGAGGGACGACTCATTGAAGATTTGCCCTTTTCGTTGAGTGCCGTCTATTTTTCCAAGGGGGTAGTTGTCGTTCCAAATGCTGTCTACACCTACATCCTTCGCGAAGGCTCCATCATGACCAGTCGGGACCGGGCTCACCGCAAGAAAAAGCATCGTGACATGCGTTACATGAAAACATTTCGCCATCGTTTTGCCCGAAAACACCACTTCAAGATACCGGGGGTGGCAACGGGCAGGTTCTCCCTCTTTTTTGTTAAATGGTTCACGTAAAGGATAATGATTATGAGTGACTCAATGCTTGTCTCGGTGATTATTCCGGCCTATAACGCGGGGGAGTATTTGGCGCAATGTATCGAAAACCTACTTGCCCAAACCCACAAAAACCTGGAAATTATAGTGGTAGATGACGGCTCCACCGATAACACGGCCCAAGTGGCTCGTCAATATCCGTCGGTCAGGTACCTGTATCAAGAAAACGAGGGTCCTTCCAGTGCCCGCAATAGGGGTATCGAAGCGGCCAGCGGTGAATACATCCATTTCATGGATGCCGATGATGCCATCACCTTAGATTTCCACGAGAAAATGGTGCAAGCGATGGTTAACACCGATGCCGAGATCGCATTTTGCGGCTTTTTCTTTGAACGTTTTCCAAAGCAGACGCAGCGGGTGCAGTACCATGCGATATACACTAAAACGGAGGATAAAATCAAAGCGACCAACGTGTGTAACTACGGTGCCTGCTGGAGGTACCTGTTCAACTTGTCGTTTCTAAAGGAGCAGAACCTACGTTTTGAATTGGGCAGGTTGGCAGAGGATAGAATGTTTTCGCTTCAGGCGGTCTTCTTCGCGAAAAGGATCGTGTCGGTTCCGGATATCATGTATATCTACAAAAACAGGGTAAACGCCCTTACCACCGATAAAGGGGTCAAAAAAATAAAAAAACGGCGCGAGGACCGCAAACACGCTGACCGTTTTCAAGCCAGCTTTGCCGGGGAGCATGGGTTCACCCTCGACCGAAGCCTTCACTACCGGCACTCGCAATTCAAGCTTCTGGGGATCCCACTGGTAACCAAACGGGTATACCATCCCGGCAAGATCAGGTGGTATTTCTTGAACATCCCAATTTTTCAGAAAAAAGAAATTGACGTATGGTAGTCTTTCGACACCAGGTTACACGTACAAGTTGTACAAACCAACACTCATAACATGAACGCATGGTAATCGTTCCACTCGAGGTCGCCAATACACCTGTTTTTAGTAAAACACTGATATAATAATGCTATGGTAATCGTTCGACTCAAAGGAGGGCTTGGCAACCAAATGTTCCAGTACGCCGCGGCAAAAAGGGTGGCGTTCGAAAAAGAGTTGCCTTTAAAACTGGACCTCACTTTCTTGGAAGCCGATGCCATTCACCATACCAAGCGGGGTTTCGAGTTGAACAAACTGATGATCAACACCGAGATAGCGACGGCAGAGGAAGTGAAAGCGATCAGGAAAAAACGCTGGGGAAATTTCTTTTGTCCCGTCCGGATAAAAGATAGGGGCGTCGCGGATTTCACGAAAAAGATCGCACGCTGTGGTGCCCAAGTCTACCTTGATGGGTACTGGCAAAGTGAACAACATTTCGCACCCGTGGCCGATATTATCCGAGACGAATTTACATTCAGAGAGCCTATCGTAAATGATTACCTCCTGAGTATCAAACAGCGTATAGAAAATTCAGCGTCGGTCTCCCTCCATTTTCGTAGAGGCGATTACGTGAATAACCCGAGAGCCAACAAACACCATGGCGTCTGCTCAATGAGTTATTATCAAAACGCCGTGAACATCATGGCCCATAAAACCGACAACCCCCTTCTTTTTATCTTTTCCGACGATATACAATGGGTAAAAGCCAACTTTAAAAGCGACCACCCCATGCTCTTTGTAGAGCAAAGCGACGAGGGGCTGCATAGCGATTTTCGCTTAATGTCGCTTTGCAAGCACAACATCATCGCGAATAGTTCCTACAGTTGGTGGGCCGCGTGGCTTAACGATAACGAAAACAAAACGGTCATCGCCCCTCGACAGTGGTACCAAGACTCCCGGGCACAGAGCCGTGTCGCGGAGATGATTCCCAAGGAGTGGGTCACGATTTGAATCTACCACCTAATCCTTGCAGCTCGGCCGTGTACACTTCTTCCGCATTCGTGGATCACTATTTGAATGACCGCCCGCACTTTATCCGCACCTGGGAACGATCTGATTTGATGCACTGCCCCGTGGAGTTTTTTTGTATAAAACGGTAATATGTCGTTTTTTTTTTGTTTATTTGATGAAAAATAGTCCTTATGAGCACAACCCAAACCAGGAAAAAGAGACAGTTCCGTATCCGGACCAAACTGTTTGTGCCGCTAACTTTCATCGTGGCGATCTTGCTGATTACCTATATTTTCCCCAAACAAAGCAGTTTCAGCTACTCGTTTGACGAAGGGAGGCCGTGGCAGTATGGCCTGTTAACCGCCCCTTTTGACTTCCCGATTTATAAGCCGGCTAATCAACTCAAGGCAGAACAAGACAGCATCCTGGAATTCTACGAGCCCTACTTTACCGTCAACGATGACGTGCAAGCGGACGCGTTGGCCAACTTTGACGTGGATGTCAACATGAGCGCCAGGCTATCCGAGCTCCCTCCCAAGCTGAAGGTCTACCTGCGCAAAAAGCTGGTCGACATCTACGACAACGGCATCATGCGCTCGGAAGACTATGACCGTATTCATGCCTCACGTACCGGGGCCCTACGCTTAAAGAGGGGCAACGTGGCGGAGTCCAGGGAGATAGATGACTTCTTCACGATTCGCTCGGCCTACGAGAAAGTGCTCGCGGATGCACCGGAAGGGACAGAGCTCAACACGCTTAAAGCCGCGAACATCAACGATTACATCCGCGAAAACATCGTCTACGACGCCAATACCTCCGAGAAAGCAAGGAGGGAGTTCGTGCAGCAGGTAGACATTAGCCGGGGAATGGTGCAGCAAGGGCAACGGATTATCGATCAAGGGGAGATCGTGGATACCCACACCTACAACATCCTCTCGTCGCTTAAACGGGTGTCCGACGAGCGGAGCGGTGGGAGCGGCGCCAATGTCTCAAAAATCCTGGGTCACCTCCTGCTGGTGACACTGATCCTCGGCAGCTTTTACACCTACCTGCTCTACTTCCGGCCGTTGGAGTTCAAAAGCCGCAAGCGGGTTTTCTTCATGGTATCGCTTATCGTCTTCTTCGTGGCACTCACCGCGATCACGATACACTTCAACCTGTTCAACGTCTACATCATCCCCTACGTGATCGCGACCATCATGATCCGTACCTTCATCGACTCGCGTACCGCCCTCTTCGCGAGCCTCGCGACCATTATGCTGAGCTCGCTCATGGTGCCTTTCCCGTTCGAGTTCGTCGTGATCCAGATGCTGGCGGCCATGACCTCCATCTTCGTGCTGAAAGAGCTATCGGAACGATCGCAACTGATAAAAAGCGCCTTCTTTATCCTCTTTACCTATATCGTAGTCTACCTGGGACTGGTGCTACACCAAGAGGGTACCGTGAAGGAGGCCGACTGGGTGATGCTGGTCTACTTCCTGATTAACTTCATCCTGATCCTCTTCTCCTACTCGCTGGTCTACCTCGTGGAGCGCTCATTCGGCTTCATCTCGGGGGTCACGCTGGTGGAACTCTCCAACATCGACCGACCGCTGCTGAAAGAGCTGTCGGAAAAGGCACCGGGCACGTTCCAACACTCGCTGCAGACCTCTAACCTGGCCATGGCGGCGGCCAGCAAGCTGGGAGCCAACGGCTCGCTCATACGGACGGGAGCCCTATACCACGACATCGGGAAGATGGTGAACCCGGCCTTCTTTACCGAAAACCAGCCACCGGGCATGAACCCCCACGCGGGGCTACCTTTTGAAGAGAGTGCCCGCATCATCATCAACCACGTGAAAGATGGGGTAAAAATCGCCCAAAAAAACAACGTGCCGAAGCAGATCATCGATTTCATCGAGACCCACCACGGCACCAGCGTGACCAGGTACTTCTACACCTCGTGGAAAAACGCGAACCCCGGCAAAGAGATTAACGAGGCCGATTTCAGGTATCCCGGCCCCGACCCCTTCTCAAAAGAGACCGCCATCCTGATGATGGCCGACGCGGTAGAAGCCGCCTCACGCAGCTTGAAGGAGTATAACGAGGCTTCGATTCGCGGGTTAGTAGAAAAGATCATCGACACGCAGTTAGAGGAGGGCTACTTTAGATTGTCGCCATTGACGTTCCGCGACATCCAAACCGTCAAAGAGGTGTTTGTCGACAAGCTACTCACCGTCTACCATACACGCATCGCGTACCCGGAGCTTAAGCAGCCGGTGCCACAGAAACAGCCGGAATAACCCAACCCGCGCACCTACCCCGCCGTGCCTCACTCCCGCCGTGCCTCACTCCCGCCGCATCACCCACCTGCTGGTTAACCTACTCCCACTCGATGGTCGCGGGCGGCTTGGAAGAGATATCGTACACCACGCGATTTACCCCCTTCACCTGATGGATAATCTCGTTGGAGACCGTCGCCAAGAAGTCGTAAGGCAGGTGAACCCAGTCGGCCGTCATGGCATCGATGGAGCTCACGGCCCGCAAGGCGATGGTGTACTCGTAGGTGCGTTCGCCACCCGTGACGCCCACCGACCGAACCGGCAACAGGATGGCAGCTGCTTGCCACACCCGGTCGTACAGACCGGAAGAGCGCAGGTGAGAGATAAAGATAGCGTCAGCCTCCTGGGTGATACGTACCTTCTCCGGGGTGATCTCCCCCAAGATACGGATACCCAGCCCGGGGCCGGGAAACGGGTGACGGTGAATCAGGTGAGGCGCCATCCCCAACTCCAGTCCAACCGCGCGCACCTCGTCCTTGAATAGCATCTTCAACGGCTCGCACAGCTTCAGGTGCATCTTCTCGGGAAGCCCCCCCACGTTGTGGTGGCTTTTGATGGTGGTACCGGTGAGGGAGATCGACTCGATGATATCGGGGTAAATGGTCCCCTGGGCAAGCCATTGGATCCCTTCCAGCTTTTTCGCTTCGCTCTCGAACAGGTCGATAAACCCTTTCCCGATGATCTTTCGTTTTTGCTCCGGATCGGTTACCCCTTGCAGCTCCCGGTAAAAATGCTCCTTCGCATCCACGCCAATCACGTTAAGCCCCAAGTGCTCGTAGTTCTCCAGCACGGTTTCGAATTCGTTCTTCCGCAACAGTCCGTGGTCCACGAAAATACAGGTAAGGTTCTTCCCTATGGCCCTATTCAGCAGCACCGCGGCAACCGATGAGTCCACCCCCCCGGAGAGGGCAAGGATTACCTTGTCATCGCCCAACATCTCCTTAAGCTGCCGCACGGTGGTCGCGATAAACGATGCGGGGGTCCACTCCCTCGCCACACCGCAAGTTGTCAGAAAGCTATCCACTATCTTCTTCCCCTCCTCGGCATGAAACAGTTCCGGCGCGTGTACCGGGAAGCCTGCCGGGAAGTCGCCGTGCAAACCCTTTTGCCTCGCGGGGCAAACCGCCAACAGGGGGTACTTTCCGCGTAGCTCGTTTAACTTCGCCACGAACGGGTTGGAAACGTTGGAGGAGAAAGGTTCCCCCTTTGAGGGGGAAACGCCCACCGACGATGAAACATCGGCTGATGTTGAAGCGCCTGCCGACGGGGCAACGCCTGATGAAGCAGAAGCACCCGGTGAGTCAAGGTCGTTAACCGGCTTAGGACCGCCCGAAAGGATCACACCCTTAACGGAGTGATCATCAACAGGAAACTTGTGATAAGGAAAAATTTCGCAATAACAGTTCAGCTCCCGCACGCGGCGGCCTATCAGTTGCGTGGTCGGCGAACCAAAATCGAGGATAACTATTTTCTCTTGCATAACGTATGAAATGAAAGGTGGGTAATTCGAGACAACAAAGGTATAAAAATAAATTATCCAGGGAAATATGGAGCGAAAAGGAAACAAATTGCTATCTTTGAACCGTCTAAAATTAAACGACTCAATGAAAATTCGATATATACAGGCTATTTTTCTTTTTATCCTGCTGTGTGCACCGCTGCACGCGCAATCGCTCGACGAGGCGAAGGGGTGGTACCTGGAAGGACGGTACGCCGAGGCGCTACCCGTTTTTCAGCGAGAATACCAAGAGAAGCCCGACAACGCGCCCCTTAACCAGTGGGTGGGCGTCTGCCTCTATGAAACGGGCAAGATACTGGAAGCGAAGGGATACCTTGAGTTCGCCTCTTCCAAGAAGATCCCCGAAGGCTACCTCTACCTGGGCAAGCTGCTCGTGAAGTTGTACCGCTTCGAGGAGGCTGAGAAGGAGTTCGAGAAGTACCAGAAAGTTCATCGGAGAAACAACGAAGCGCTGGAACGGTTGGAACAGGAGCGGGAATACGCCGACAAGCTACAACGCGCGGTGAACCGCACCGAGGACGTACAGCTTATCGACAGCGTGGTGGTTCCCAAGAGAGAGTTCCTCTCGGCATACAACCTTAGCCGTGCTGCCGGCTCGTTGATGCCCCTGGGGCAATTTCTCAAGGGGCCGACAAAAGCCGAGGAGACGCTCTACATGAACGAACGCCAAAACAAGGTCTTTTTCGCCCGAAGCGACGATGTGTGGGGCAACGAGACGGGCAGCACCAACCTCTTCACCATGGAGAAGCTGCTCGATGAGTTTGGCAACGAGAAGGCCCTACCCCAAACGATCAACACCACCGGCCGCCAGGCCTATCCATTCGTGATGAGCGACGGCCTCACGATCTACTTCGCCTCCACCGACCATCAATCTTTTGGGGGGTATGACCTGTACGTGACCCGATACAACCTGGCAACGGACAGCTACCTGGTACCCAACCAGCTGAACATGCCGTTCAACTCGCCCTTCAACGACTACATGATGGCCATCGACGAGCAAAAAGGTATCGGGTGGTTCGCGTCAGACCGCTTCCAACCCGAAGGACAGGTGTGCGTCTACACCTTTATCCCCAACGAACGGGTCACCTTGATCGAAGGGGAGGAGGAGGCCTACATGGCACGCCGCGCCGCGATCACCTCCATCCGGGATTCATGGAGGGAGAATGTCGACTACTCCGCGTTGAGGGCATCGGCACAAGAGAAAGCGGCCACGGAGCAGGGTGCCACGGGCGAGTTTGTCTTCGTGATCAATGACCGGGTGACCTACCATTCGCTGTCCGACTTTAAGGATAGCCAGGCACGCTCCATCTACTCCCAAGCGCAGGGGTTGACGAACCAACTGCGGGAGCTGAATCAAGAGCTGGCCGGGCTGAGGGAGCGATACGCCGCCGGGGGTAGCGACAGCGGCTCCTCGCGCAGCGAGATCCTCCGCCTGGAGAGGGAGTCATCCACGCTTTACAAAGAGATAGAACGCTTGGAGATTCAAGCGAGAAACCAAGAGATACGTAATATTTTCAATTAAACAGTATGACACTCAACCTCATCGTTGTAATCGGGCTCGTAGCATTGGGAATCATCTTCATGCTTATCGAGATATTCCTGCTCCCCGGTGTCAGCATCGCGGGTATCGCGGGCGCCCTCTTCATCATCGGGGGCATCGTTTACGCGTACATGTTCATGGGCAGCACGGCGGGAAACATCACGCTTGCCGGCTCCGCCCTACTGCTGGGAGGAGCCTTCGTCTGGCTCGTCAAATCGAACTCGCTCCGACGAATCGCCCTGGAGACCAATATCGAGGAAAGCGTGGACGTTAGTCACCTCAAGGAGATCGAGGTGGGCGATGTCGGCGTGGCACTCTCCCGCCTCAACCCCATCGGCCAAGTGCTGGTGAACGACGTGGAGGTAGAGGGAAAATCGTACGATGGCGAGTTCATCGATGAGGAGACCGAGGTGGAGGTGGTGAAGGTGAAGAGCTACAACATCCTCGTGAAGAAAAGAGAAAACGGCTGAGCATACGACACAAACACTATACTTGCCTGATATTCAAACTGTCAATATAAGAGAAAGAGACTTATCAACTAAATAACACAACTTAAAAAAAAGTATTATGTCTTTATCATTTCCATTGATCATCACGATTGCCGTGATCATCATCTTCCTGTTGATTTTTTTCCATTACGTGCCGTTTTTCTTGTGGATCAACGCGCTCTCTGCCGGGGTACGTATCTCGCTGGTACAGCTATTCCTGATGCGCCTCCGCCGGGTACCGCCCCACACCATCGTCTACGCGATGATTGAAGCGCACAAGGCCGGGCTAAAGAACGTGACGCGCGACAACCTGGAGGCGCACTACCTCGCGGGGGGTCACGTGGAGAACGTGGTGCACGCGCTGGTATCGGCATCAAAAGCGAATATAGAACTGACCTTCCAGATGGCTACTGCCATCGACCTGGCAGGACGCGACGTGCTGGAAGCGGTACGCATGTCGGTAAACCCCAAGGTGATTGATACGCCCCCCGTCTCGGCGGTGGCGATTGATGGTATCCAGCTGATCGCGAAGGCGCGGGTCACGGTGCGGGCCAACATCAAACGCCTCGTGGGGGGTGCAGGAGAGGAGACCATCCTCGCCCGGGTTGGGGAAGGCATCGTGTCGTCCATCGGGTCATCCACCTCTCATAAGTCGGTACTAGAGAACCCCGACTCCATCTCTAAGGTGGTGCTGCGGAAGGGACTCGACGCGGGTACCGCGTTCGAGATACTCTCCATCGACATCGCCGATATCGACATAGGTAAGAACATCGGTGCCGTGCTGCAGATGGATCAGGCGCAAGCTGACAAGAACATCGCGCAGGCAAGAGCCGAAGAGCGGCGTGCCATGGCCATCGCCCTGGAGCAGGAGATGAAGGCCAAGGCGCAAGAAGCCCGTGCCAAGGTGATCGAAGCCGAGGCAGAGGTGCCCATCGCCATGGCCGAAGCATTCCGCAAGGGTAATCTCGGGATCATGGACTACTACCGGATGGAGAATATCCAAGCTGATACCGATATGCGGGACGCCATCGCCCGTCCGCAAGGGGGCAAGGACAAGAAGTAACGTCCAACCAACGAAACCACACACACTATGAGTAGACGAATTATACCCGAATCGGAGTTCATCATCAACCCCGATGGAAGTGCATTTCACCTGCACGTGAAACCGGAGGAGCTATCGCCCAAGATCGTGATGATGGGCGACCCGGATCGCGTAACGGTGGCTGCATCCCTGTTCGATGAGATCGAGGTGGACGTCCGCAGCCGCGAGTTCCACACGGTGACCGGTACCTACAAGGGGAAGCGGGTCACCGCCCTCTCCCACGGGATTGGCACCGATAACATCGACATCGTGCTGACCGAGCTCGATGCGCTGGCCAATATCGACTTCAACACCCGCGAGGTGAAGAAGGAGTTCACTCAACTCACCATGGTCCGCGTGGGCACGTCGGGCGGTATGCAGCCGCACTGCCCGGTCGGCTCCTACGTGGTCTCCGAAAAGTCGATCGGGTTCGACGGGCTGCTGCACTACTACGCGGGCTCCGAAAAAGTGCGTGAAGTGGTGTTCGAAGAGGCCTTCAAGCGGCACGTCAACTGGTCGCCTCTCCACTGCTCGCCCTACGTGGTAAGTTCCGACAGGGAGCTGGTGGAACGTGTGGGGCACGGTATGATTCGTGGGGTCACCATCTCTGCCACCGGTTTTTACGGACCACAGGGGAGGCACGTGCGTCTCCCCCTCGCCGATCCCGAGCTGAATGCCAAGATCGAGTCGTTCCGTTTCGGGGAGCACCTCATCACCAACTACGAGATGGAGAGCTCCGCGATCGCGGGGTTAGCGAAAATGATGGGCCACAAAGCGATGACGGTCTGCGCCATCATCGCGAACCGGGTGGCCCTCGACTCAAACGCCGATTACCGGGGCTCCACCGAAGAGCTGCTCGAAATCGTCCTGGATAGGATATAACTACATTATTTTAAAAACATACTTATATGAGAAAATTCATCACACTCCTGTTGCTCGCAACCGGGCTGACTGCCTATGCGCAACAGAACGCTCCCCTGCCGGTAGACCCGAAGGTCAAAACGGGGAAACTGGACAACGGGCTCACTTACTACATTCGCCAAAACAGCTTGCCCGAGAATAGGGCCGACTTCTACATCGCCCAGAAAGTGGGGTCGATGCAGGAGGAGGACAACCAGGCGGGACTGGCGCACTTCCTGGAGCACATGGCATTTAACGGGACAAAGAACTTCCCGAAAAAAACCATGCTCAACTACCTGCAAGACAACGGCATCAAGTTTGGAACCAACATCAACGCCTACACCTCGTTCGACGAGACGGTGTACTACATCAGCGACATCCCCACCACCAACCAGAACTTGATGGATTCGGCCCTCCTCGTACTGCACGACTGGTCGTGTGCCATCGCGCTCGAAGAGGAGGAGCTGGAGAACGAGCGGGGCGTGATACGGGAAGAGTGGCGCACCCGCGGGGGGGCGCAGCAGCGCCTCTGGGATCAACTGCTCCCCAAGATGTATCCCGGTAGCAAGTACGCCAACCGCATGCCCATCGGGAGCATCGACGTGATCAACAACTTCAAGCCGGAAGAGATACGGGCCTACTACCACAAGTGGTATCGCCCCGACCTGCAGGGCATCATCATCGTCGGTGATTTTGACGCCGACGCGATGGAACAAAAAGTGGTAGAGCTCTTCTCGGCCATCCCCCTCGACGAGGAACGTGCAGAGCGGGTCTACTACCCGGTACCCGACAACGAGGAGCCCATCGTGGCTCTCGCCACCGACAAGGAGGCCCGGGGCACCCAGTTGCTCTTGTTCTACAAGCACGACCCCATACCCGACGAGATGAAGAACACGCAGTTGGGCTACATCACCAGCTACCTGCTCAACGCGGCATCCTCCATGATGAACCTTCGTTTCTCGGAGATCATCCAAAAGCCCGATGCGCCGTTCACCTCCGCGTACGCGTACGACGGTGATTACTTCGTGGCGCAAACCAAGGACGCGTGGACGGTTGTGGCCAGCAGCGCCGAAGACAAGATCGAGCAAGCGCTGGCGGCCATGGTACGCGAGACGGAGCGGGTGAAGCGACACGGCTTTACCGCGGCAGAGTACGAGGTGGCCCGCACCAACATCATCAAGAGCTACGAGGACGCGTACAACAACCGCGATAAGCAGCGCAACTCCGCCTACACGCAAGAGTACGTCAGGGCTTTCACTGATGGTGAGCCATTCCCGGGCATCGATTTCGAGTACCAGTTCATACAGGCGATAGCACCCAACATACCGGTGGAGATAATCAACCAAACCGTTGCACAGCTCATCGGTGAACAAAACATCGTGATCGCGGTAACCGGTCCCGAGAAAGAGGAACTGACCTATCCAAGCGAGGAGGCGCTGTTGGGAGTCCTTGCCGCGACACGGGCAGAAACGATCGAGCCCTACGCCGGTGAGGCGATCGACGAACCACTGGTGGCGGATCCCCCCACCCCCGGTAAAGTGGTGAAGAAGGAGCGGGATGAGGCGATGGATGCCTCCGTGTGGACCTTGGAGAACGGTATGCAGGTAATCCTGAAGAAAACCGACTTCAAGGACGACCAGATCCTGATGTCGGCAACGAGCAGCGGCGGGTACTCACTGTTTGCCCAAGAAAACCCGATCAATAGCCGGTTGATGGGTTCCCTGATCACGCTGGGCGGTGTGGGCAACTTCAGCAGCACCGACCTGCCCAAGGTGTTGGCCGGGAAGACGGCATCGGCCCGTCCCTCGGTAAGCCTGATTACGCAGGGCTTCAGCGGCTCATCCTCTATCAAGGACTTCGAAACAATGCTCCAGCTGGTGTACCTCTACTTCACCGCACCCAGGAAAGATCAGGATGCCTTCCAGTCGTTCATCCAACGGATGGAGACGCAGCTCAAGAACCAAGACGCCGAACCGATGGTGGCGTTCAGCGATTCTGTCAACTACGCGATTTACGGCGATAACCCGCTGGCTACCCGGGTGAAAACGGAGGATTTGAAGAGGATCGATTACGACCGCGCCATGGAGATGTACCAAGAGCTGTTCAACAATCCGGGCAGCTTCATCTTCACCTTCGCGGGTAACATCGAAGAGGAGGCGGTTCAACCGGTCATCGAACAGTACCTGGCCTCGCTGCCGGGCAGTGCGGACAAGAAAGAGTTCGTGAAGGTACCCCTCGACTTGCGCGAGGGCAACGAAAAACACCTCTTCGCCCGCACCATGCAGAACCCGAAATCGTCGGTCTTCAACGTGGTCTGTGGCAACATGGAGCGTACCCAAAGGAACCAGCTACTTATGAGCATGCTGGATCAGATACTGGATATCGTCTACACCGAGAAGGTGAGGGAAGAGGAGGGAGGCACCTACGGTGTGGGTACCGGTGGCTCCATTGCCCGCTACCCGGAAGGGCAAACCATGTTACAGATCATGTTCGATACCGACCCCGACACCGAAAGGATGGAGCACCTCAACGGGATCATCCTCAACGAGCTGAAAGAGGTGGCAGCAAACGGGCCACGGGAAAGCGACTTCACCAAGGTGAAGGAGTACCTCAACAAGAGTTACGACGAGAACCTGAAGGAGAACAGCTATTGGTTAAGCATCCTGAGTACCAAGTATTTTTACGGTGAGGATAACCATAGCAACTACCTCGAAACGGTCAACGCCATCACGCCACAAGATATCCAGGCCTTCACCGCGAAACTGTTAGATCAGGGCAACGTGAAGACGGTGATCATGGTACCGGAAACGGGGGAATAACTTATCCAGTAGCTATTCGTTCGTCGCGACATAGTTTTCCGGAGCAACACTTTGGCCCGTCGTGGCGTAACCCGAGCAAGCTGGGCTCTGCTTTCGGTTTATCGCAAAGAGTGAACCCCGTAGACTTGCTCGAAAAGCGAAGGGCGGCAAAATCACACAGGTGGTCTTGCCGCCCTCTTTTCTTAAATAAAACAGCAAGATACTCGCGACCATCATCGTAAGTCTTGTAGGTCTTGCCGCCTTTTTCCGTAAAATTTCACCCGAAACGTTCTTGTCGTAGATGTTCACGTCGTTCCGAAACACGATGAGACAACACGACAAAATATTTTCACCCGAAACGTAGGAAAAAAACGGTTCCATTGTCTAAGCTATTAAACAACCCAATGTGAGCAGATGGCCGATGAGCAGTTGATAGAGAAGATCCTTTCCGGGGACAGGGAAGCATTTCGCCTGTTGATGGAGAAGTACCAACAGCGGGTGTTTCACGTGGCCATGGGTTTTGTCCATTCGAAACAAGACGCGGAGGACATTACCCAAGAGGTGTTTATCCGGGTATTTCGCTCGTTGGAATCTTTTAAAGAGCAGTCACTTTTTTCCACGTGGCTCTACCGGATTACGCTGAACTGCTCTATCAACCACGTGAAGAAAAACAAAAGGCGAAATATCCTGATGGATGCCGGTGAGGGCCTGATGAATCTGTTCAACCGGGGTGATGAGGAGAGAAGTGCCCACCAACAACTTGAAGCCACCGAGAAAGAGCGAGCCATTCGAAAAGCGATTGATGGGCTGCCGGGTAAACAACGCGAAGCGTTTATACTAAGCAAGTACGAGGAGTTACCGCAGCGAGAAATCGCGGCCATCATGCAAACCACCGAAGGGGCTGTAGAGCAACTGCTGGTGCGCGCGAAAAAACAGTTGCAAAAAAAGTTGGCTCACCTCGTAGGAAATTAAAAAAATGATTGTCTAATGGTATAAGAGTTGAATTTTCTTAGGAGCGAGAGCAGAGCTAAGTTTACTTAAGCTTTGCCAAGCGACGACAGAAAAGGCGCGTCAGCGAATTCTTAGGAGCGAGAGCAGAGCGAAGTTTACTTAAGCTTTGCCAAGCGACGACAGAAAAGGCAGCGAAGCTGAAAGTTATGAAGCTAGACAGATATATAGATGATTTTATTCGTAAAGAAAAAGAGGTGGAGGTGAACCCCTACCTCACCACGCGTGTGCTGGCGGAGCTGGAGAAACAAGATGAAGCCGCCATTCTGAGAACCACGGTTCCGATATGGAAGAAAGCGGTGGTTGCCGCGAGCATCGTTCTGGTGATGGCAGCAGGTTATGGGCTGGGGAGCATGGTAAAAGGAGAAAATGAGCATATCGCCATCAACATTAACGATGCACAACTGGAAAATCTCAACCTTTATACAGCGATTGGCTATGAGTGAAAAGAATAAAATACTGGTGTGGATTATCGTCTTGCTGGCGATATTTAACTTGGCGACCATCGTCTCCATTTTACTCCATATACAGAAAGATAAAAAAGCTGCTGAAACCGTGATTACCACGGGTGAAGGACAAAATCCGCTGAGCGGGAGGTTTTTTATGCAAGAGCTTGGATTTGATCAGGAGCAGATAGAGCAGTTCCGGCAAATAAACCGAGAATTCAAGCCCAAGACCAATCAGATCATTTGGCAAATGGATAGCCTTAAATGGGTGATTTTTGAAGAGTTAAACAGACAGCAGGTAGATTCAGCCAGGCTACAACAACTAAACGCGAGTTTTGGGGAGTTGCACGCGGAGCTAAAAGATGAGACATGCTCCTACTACTTGAAACTAAAAGAGATATCAAACAGTGAACAAGCCGAAAAACTGCGTAGTGCTTTTGAACCGCTCTTTTATCAAGAAAACAGTGCTCTACAGGGGAGAGGCTACGGCAGGGGTTATGACAGAGGCAATGGCAGGGGTTACGGTAGGGGTTATGGCAGAGGTTACGGACAAGATCAAAATTGAAAGAGAAAATCAACAATAAAAGATAACAATTATGAAGACAATCGTACTAACCATTGCATTGGCAATGATGACCGTGGTGGCTTTCGGTCAAAACAACCAAGCGGCAAAAGCTACTGATGAAGTGCAAACCGAGACACAAACCCAAGTTTGGAAAGGTCCCTTTTTCGTGGATGACAACAACAATGGGATTTGTGACCACTTTGAAAACGGAACGCGCCCGGGACGTGGTAGAGGTTTTGGATACGGCAGGGGAGCGGGATACGGTAGAGGACAAGGTAGGTTCGGCAACTTCGTGGACAACAACAACGACAGTATTCGCGATAATTTCCAAAGCGGCAACCGCCCTGGTAGAGGCAGAGGCTTTGGATACGGCAGGGGAGCGGGATACGGTAGAGGACAAGGTAGATTCGGCAACTTCGTGGACAACAACAACGACGGGATTTGCGACTATTACCAAAGTGGAAATCGCCCGGGAAGAGGTAGAGGCGCAGGATACGGTAGGGGGGCAGGATATGGCAGAGCTCCCAGGTTTATAGACGTTACAAAATAGTCGTTACTTATCCGGGTGTATCATAGGGGATGCATTATCCCCTATGATATTAAAAAAACCACGTTTTTTAAATCATCAAAGAAACCACATACTGAAACATTAACTAAATAAAAAAATCGTGTGAAACGAGCATGTAAATCATTTACACCCATGACGATGATTAATGCGAGTTCCATACACCAAAACCAAAAAATTAAACAACCGTATGAAAAAAATGAGCAATTTCTTACTAGCAGGCGTGTTATCCATTTTTTCGCTTGCAAGTTGTGACGCGACAACAGAAGAGAACCTCAACCCTGAATTGAGGAGTGAAGCAGAAGCAATAGAGGCTCCGTTGGCTGCCATAGCAGCCATCGATCAGTCAATTGCTGCTAATCCGGCATCAACCCCGTGTAACACGTGTAAGGTCGATCCGTCCGCGCCCGGAGAGGTGACAGAGGCAGATATCGCCAACCTTCTCTACATGCTTGATGAAGAGAAGCTGGCCAACAATGTCTACGTCTACTTCAACGAGAAGTTCAACAGAAGGGTGTTTCAAAACATTTCGAAAAGTGAGGCAGTTCATCAAAAAGCCGTTGTCTATCTCCTGAACCTGTTTGAGGTTGATGTTCCGGAGCCGAAACCTGCCGGTGAGTTTTATCACGCGGAACTGCAAGAGCTTTACACCAAGCTAACCACTGAATCCAAAACGTTGCAGGATGCCCTGCTCGCGAGTGCATTGATAGAGGAGCACGATACTGTGGACTTGCAAAAAGCGATGGACAAAACTGAAAATGAGCATATCAAGCGTGTGTTTTCAAACCTCAAGCGGGCATCAGGTTTTCATTTAAAAGCTTTTGTCGCGCACCTGCGTTTCCTGGGGGTTGACTATAAGCCTCAACTGATCTCTCAGGAGGAGTTCAACGCCATCGTGGGGAAGTAGTGTAATGACCGCGAAGTACGTTTTACATGCTTTGAGTTTAGTAGCAATGATATGTAAAACAGATGGATGCTTAAACGATCACGAAAAATGAAAATCAGAAAAAACATCGCGGTCAGCGAAAACGGCTTTATCTTTAACCCGTTGACGGGTGATAGCTTCAGCGTGAACGAGACAGGCGTTTTCATTCTCCGGAAACTGAAGGATGGCGAAAGTGAAGAGACCATTCTCCAAGACTTGATGGATGAATACGAGCTAGATACCTATACGGCCGAAAAAGATTTGAACGATTTCTTGACCATGCTGAAAAGCTATCAATTGACCACCGATGAACAGGCGTAAAATTACCGTGGCGGTCACCGGGCTGAACAATATCGACAGCCCGGGACCGGGCATCCCCGTCATTCGGGGACTGAAAGAGAGCGAATCCTTGGATGTTCGGATCGTGGGCCTCTCCTACGAAACGCTTGAACCCGGGATCTACATGCGCGACCTGGTGGATAAAGTCTTTCAGTTGCCCCTGCCTTCGGCCGGTTCCGCCGTGCTCAAAGAGCGGTTGAAATACATCGCTAATCAAGAAAAGATCGATGTACTGATACCCAACTTTGATGCCGAGCTGCACAATTTCATCAAGATTCAGGATGAGCTGAAGTCGGAGTTGAATATCGCCACCTTCCTGCCATCCCAAGCGGTGTTCGACGCACGTCAGAAATCCGAGTTAAACAAGTTTGGCGACAAGTATGGCGTGAAAGTTCCCGAGAGCCACATGATCAACCAGGTGTCGGAAATCAGGAAGCTGGAGGAGACCATGGATTACCCCTTCGTCATCAAGGGGCGCTATTACGACGCCTACATCGCTTCAACCTACGAGCAGGCAACCAGCTATTTTTACAAAGCGGTGGCCAAATGGGGCTATCCCGTTATCGTTCAGGAGTTCGTGGCAGGCACGGAGGTGAACGTAACGGCTATTGGCGACGGGAAAGGCAGTTGCATTGGCGCGGTACCGATGCGAAAACTGTACATTACGGACAAGGGAAAAGCCTGGTCGGGCATTTCGTTGGAAGATGACGAGCTGATGGATATTTCCCGAAGGGTGATAGAGAACAGCCAATGGCGTGGTGGGTGCGAGCTGGAGTTTATCAAAACCAAAAATGATGAATACTACCTCCTCGAGATGAACCCCCGCTTCCCGGCCTGGGTCTACCTCGCCAATGGGTGCGGGCAAAATCACCCCGAGGCGCTCGTGAAAATGGCGCTCGGCGAAGAGGTCCAACCCTTTACCAGTTACCAAAGTGGCAAGATGTTCATCCGCTACTCGTATGACCAGATCGTGGATATATCGGAGTTCGAGCAGATCTCCACGATGGGGGAAAGATAAAAAAACAGTTTAATTATGAAACTAACTTACGAACGCCCTGTTATTCAAAAATTGAACGCGGGCTTGCTCAATAAATTCGGCAGCAGAACCGAATACACGCCGGTAAAACAGATCGACGGCGTGGCAATAGCCGACTTGATGGAGCAATACGGCTCGCCACTCTTCGTGATCAGTGAAAAGTCCATTCGCCAAACGTACCAGAAGGCGCTGAAAGCCTTCAAGATGCGCTATCCCAAAGTGCAGTTCGCCTGGAGCTACAAGACGAACTACCTGGACGCGGTCTGTCAGGTTTTTCATCAGGAAGGCAGCTGGGCGGAGGTCGTTTCCGGTTTTGAATACCAGAAAGCCCTCCGTAACGGCGTTCCCGGGAACCTGATCATCTTCAATGGACCGGAAAAGTCCAGGAAAGATCTGAAAATGGCCGTCGAAAACCGTTCGCTTATCCACATCGACCACTTTGATGAGCTCTACATGCTGATCGAGCTATTGGAAGGGATGGAGGAGGCCAAAGCGCGGGTTGCCATCCGCGTGAACATGGACACGGGCGTCTACCCGCAGTGGGACAGGTTTGGCTTTAACTACGAAAACGGGCAAGCATGGAACGCGATCGTGAAGATCATCGCCCAAAAAAAGCTGCAACTGGAAGGACTGCATTGCCACATCGGCACCTATATGCTTACCGCGAACGCTTACGCGGTGGCTGCCCGGAAAATGTGCGAACTCGCCTTGGCCTACAGCAACACCACCGGGGAAAACGTGAAATACCTCGATATGGGTGGTGGATTTTGCTCGTCGAACACGCTCAAAGGCTCTTACTTGCAGGGGGGTGACATTATCCCCACCTTTGATGACTACGCCGAAGCGATTACCAGCACCATCCTCCAGTTTGGCTTTCGTCCCGATGAACTACCCCTGCTGATTTTGGAAACGGGTCGGGCACTGATTGACGAGGCGGGCTACCTGCTGGGAACGGTGTTGGCCACGAAAAGGCTTGCCGACGGTCGCCGGGCCACGGTATTAGATACCGGGGTGAACATCATGTTTACATCGTTCTGGTACAATCACCGCGTTTCGCCGGCGCAGGACTTTTCACAACATGCTGAGGAGACGGTACTTTACGGTCCCCTATGCATGAACATCGATATGCTGCGTGAAAGCGTGATCTTACCCCTGCTGAGAAAGGGCGACCGTATCGTGATTCATGAAGTGGGGGCGTACAACATGACCCAATGGATGCAGTTTATCACCCTGCGGCCGAATGTTGTCATGATCGACACGACCGGGAAAGTGCATCTGATCCGTAAGCAGGAGACGGTTGACACCATCGTGGGATGTGAAATGGTACCGGAGCACCTATCCTCTAGGTAATGCAACATAGAAGCAGCCTCAACTCCATTGCCAATCTGCACCTGCGGGCGACCTACAACAGCTACGGGCAGATCTTCTTCTCCATGAGGGGTTGGTTTGCCGTGGTGATGCTAATCCTGAGCGTGCTGGATGTACGAATTGGATTGGGCGGACTGCTGGCGGTGGTTATCACCAACCTGCTCTCTCACCTGCTTGGCTTTTCGAAAGAGAAGATCGCTACCGGCATCTACGGTTTCAACGCCGTTTTCGTGGGGATGAGCCTGCTGTTCAAGTTCTACTCCAACCCGTCGTTCTGGCTGTTTTACCTTTTTGGCGTGGTGCTTTCATTCCTGCTGACGGTGTGGTTAGAGACGGTGCTTTCCAAAAACAAGCTGCCGGTACTGACGCTGCCTTTCGTGATTACCAGCTTTATTATCGACCTCTCGTTCAAGAGCTTCGCCAACATCGAGCTGATTACCCCGTTCGACCGGTTTACCGTTTTGCTGGCCAAGCAGATGAGCGTGCCGTGGTACGATTGGGTGCATGCGCTGGACCATATCCAGCTTCCCCAACTCGTTTATTACTACTTCAAAACGCTCGCCTCCATCTTTTTCACCGACAGTATTTTGGTCGGGGTGATGATTTGCATCGCGATGCTTATCCACTCCCGCATCAAATCGACCGTGGCATTCCTTGGGTTTTTATTCGCCTTTTTGGTGAGCAAGGCGGTCGGTTTCGACCTGCAACAGCTGACTACCAACCTTGCCGGGACCAACTTTATCTTCTGGGGCATGGCGATGGGGAGCTTCTTCATCATCCCCAATTTGTACAGCTACCTGCTGGTGGCGGGACTCACGCCCGTGCTCTTTTTCCTCTACGCCAGTATCGAAAAGCTGATCGCGGGAACGGGGCTATCCTCATACACCCTATCATTCAGCGTGTTGGCCATACTAGTGATCTACGTGCTCACCCACCGCTCCTTCAGTAAATTCTTTGTTTTTCCGCTCATACAGTACTACAACCCCGAGAAAACGGTCTATAAAAGCGTGAATTTCTTGCAGCGTTTCGGCAATGATATCCCGTTCAAAATGAAACTCCCATTTTTAGGCGAATGGACCGTAAGCCAAGGATATCATGGAAGTATCACCCATTTGGGCGAATGGGGGAGCGCCCTTGATTTTGTCATAACCGACGATAACCAAAAAACCTATTCAGGCTCGGGAGCTGGCAAGGATGATTATTACTGCTACAATAAGCCGGTTGTAGCCCCGGCGGATGGTTACGTCTACCAGATCAGCAACTTCACCCCGGATAATGAGATCAACGAGGTGAACACCCGGAAAAACTGGGGAAACAGCATTATCATCAACCATTTGAATGGACTTTACACCCAACTCAGCCACCTGAAAAAAGATAGCTTCAAAGTCCGCGTTGGTGATTACGTAACCAAGGGAACGGTGCTGGCCACTTGTGGCAATTCGGGTCGCTCACCCGAACCGCACCTCCATTTCCAGGTACAGTTAATTCCGGAAATCGGTGCGAAAACGCACCCCTACCCCTTCGGCTACTATTTTGAAAAAACGAACGATAAGCCGATATTGCGAATGGGCGAAGTGCCGGCCGAAAACGCCGTTGTTTACAACGTGGATAGCCTCGATTTGATTGAGCACGCGTTCGACTTCATGCCGGGTAAGGAGCTGAATGCCACCTTTAACGGTGATAAAGTACGCTGGGTGGTGGCCACCAACGAGTACAACCAAAGCTATATCTTCTGCGAAAAAACAAAATCGACGGCATACTTTGTGAACGATGGCACCATGTTTTATTTCACCGATTTTGAGGGGCGGAAAAGCTCGGCACTCTACACCTTCTATCGCGGTTGCTTTAAACTGCTGCTTGCCGGGGAACAAAGCATCGAGGTAAAAGACCGCATCCCGCTATCAAAGGAGTTGCCGCTCGCGGTCAAATGGCTACAGGATTTTATTGCCCCGGTAGTTTTGCTCAGTCGGGTACGCTTTTCTTCCCGGTTAAGCCAGTTAGACAACCCGTTTTATCCCGAAAGTGCCCAGTTTGTCAATCGGGTTGAACTCAAATCCTTCGGGAAAAAGCAGTCGGCTACGGAATACCGGGTAACCATTTCACGGTCAAAAATTGAGATTAAAACGGAGAACCAGAACCTATGCATCGAATAGTTTTCACCTTGGCAATAGTCCCCCTTTTCTGGGTAGCAAAAGGGCAGGTGTCACCCGTGATAACTGCTTGGGAGGTCAATCCACAGGTAGCCTACTACGACAGCCTCACCTATGCCCAGTACCTAAAACAGGATTACAAGTTACTGATCGCCACGGCAAAAGAAGCAAAACTACAGGGTGTTGCATTCCCTTACCTGCATTACCGCAAGGCCATAGCCCATTACGAGCTGAAAAACTACGCGGGAGCCGTGAAGGCTTACGAAGAAGCACTCCCGTTTTTTCCTGACGACCTGTTTCTGAAGGAGAGCTTGTACCTGGCCTATCGGCTCAGCGGGCAAAAGGTGAAAGCCGATATTTTCGCTAAAACACTTCCGGGAACCAGCCGGGAGAGACTGGGCATCACCTCTTCGCTTGTCGATTTCATCCGCTTTTCCGGTGGGTATACGTTTAGCGAAAATGATGAGAAAACGCGCAACAGCATTGCCAACCTCGACACCATCAATCAGTATCAAGATATGATGTTGGGCGGCGTGATGGTGGGACTAAACATCTCTGACCGCGTGAAGTTGAAGGCTGCTTACAACCTGTTTAACACCCGGTTTGAACGTTTCGCCCGGGACAGGCTTCAACATAACGACCTGTTGTCGCAGCATCAATTCAACCTCGGTATGGAGTTTTACTTGGAAAACGATTTTTCGGCAGGCTTTACCGGTGGATTTTACGCCATTGAAAAAAACAATAAATCAACCGCCCAACTTTGGAACGGTGCTGTCGGGGGTGGAAGAAAACCGACGATACCCTCTTCGCGGTCGACAAATTACCACCTGTCGGCCCTGATTTTCCTGAACAAGCAGTTTACCCACGTGGTACCCGAGATCTCTTTCGCGTACTCCGATTTCGCTTTTTCCCATCAGTTCCAATCCAAGTTGCAGTTGGTCTACTACCCGTTGGGGAACCTGAATTTTTACGGGATTACTTCCGGTGCCATTTTGTTGGATAGCGATGAAAACAGGGGGAAGCAGACTATTTTTTCTCAAAGTGTAGGGGTAAAGCTGGTCGGCAGCATGTGGTTAGACGGCGCTGTGAGCGTGGGTAATCACCTGAACTACATCACCGATCGCTCCTTCGTCGTGTATGACACCTATGACCCGGTCACCTTTATTTCGAGTCTGAGCCTCTCCTACTACCTCAAAAAAATGACGCTGTCCGCGACCTACTCCTGGACAGAGCGGGAAGGTTGGGCCTTCACCGACTATTACACGCGATTTTTAAAATACAAGTATAACAATCATTTGATCAATCTTGCAATACAATGGAATCTATAAAGAGACAAAGGGCCCCGTTCATGGTGTTTATGGCATTCACGGTGCTTCTGCTGTTTGCCGTTTCAGTGCCAACTTCGGCGCAAGTAAATCCGTCCAAGGTTTTCGAGAACAGCTACGCCAAAGAGGCCTCCGGTGACTATAAAGGCGCTATCGACGAGTTGATCGAGCTGAACGGTTTCGATTATCACAAATCCCTTCGATTGGGTTGGCTCTACTTTTTGGACAAGAATTACGACGCCAGCATTCGCCATTACCAGCAAGCCGTGAGCCTACGCCCGAAAGCCGTGGAGGCGTTGCTGGGGCTCTGTAACCCGCTTGACGCGAAAGGGAACACCGATCAGCTCGAGATGACCTACAAGAAGATCCTGGATATCGACCCGATGAATTCCAAGGTAAACTACGCCCTCGGCAATATCTATTACTACCGGAAAAACTTCGCTTTGGCAGAAAAGTATTACGATCTGGTGGTTGCCATGTATCCCTTTGATTACTATTCCAACCTGATGGCAGGCTGGACAAAGTACTTTTTGGGTAAGAGCAATGAAGCCAAAACGCTCTTCAACACCGTCTTGATCATCTCCCCGACCGATAAATCGGCACAAGAGGGATTGGCGTTAATCAAGTAGTGCATTTATCCCTTCTCGGGAACATGCTTGTACCTGAAGAGGATCGCGAACATAATCGTCACCAGCAACGCGTAACCCGCGAAGATAAACCATACCGACTGCCAGTCGCCAATCATAAGCGACTTGGGTTGGCCGTTCACCATCACCTCTTGCCAACGCGTGAACTGGTTCACCACCCACTGCGCGCCCAGCGTCCCTATAGTAGCGCCAATACCGTTGGTCATCAGCATAAAGAGCCCCTGCGCGCTGGATCGCAGGTGGTGGGGTGCCTCCTTATCCACGAAGAGGGAACCGGAGACGTTAAAGAAGTCGAACGCCACGCCGTAGACCAGCATGGAGAGGATCAGCAGCCAGAGCCCACTACCAGGGTTGCCCAGGCCAAAGAGGCCAAACCGCAGTACCCAGGCGGTCATCGCGATAAGGATTACCCTCTTGATACCATACCGTTTCAGGAAGAACGGAATCAGCAGGATACAGAGCGCCTCGGAGATTTGCGACAGGGAGATAAGGATATTGGAGTGTTGCACCCCAAACGTGTTTGCATACTGAGGATCCGCCTCGAAGCTGGCTATAAACGGGTTGGCGAAACCGTTGGTGATCTGCAGGGAGACACCCAGCAACATGGAGAAGATAAAGAAGAGCGCCATCGTGCGATCCTTGAACAGCTTGAACGCGTCCAGACCCAGGGCTTGCGACAAGCTCTTGCTTTCGCCGCGGGGACTGACGGGACAGTTGGGCAGCGTGAACGCATATAGCCCCAAGGCGAGGCCGATGGATGCGCTGACGATGAACTGCCTCGCGGAGGTCTGGAAACCGAGGATGTCAACGACCCACATGGTACAGATAAAGCCCACCGTGCCGAACACGCGGATGGGCGGGAAGGCTTTCACCGTGTCCATGCCACCTCGTTCGAGGATGCTGTACGCGACCGAGTTGGAGAGCGCCAGCGTGGGCATGTAAAAGGCCACCGAGAAGGTGTAGAGGGTGAAGAAGATGGAGAACGAGACACCCCCCGTCGCGTTCAACCCGTACAGCCCGGCCGTCATCATGAACGCCGCGGCGATGAGGTGACAGATGCCTAATAACCTTTGGGCGGGAATCCAGCGGTCGGCGATAATCCCGATCAACGCGGGCATGAAGATCGAGACGATCCCCTGAACGGAGTAGAAGAGGCCGATATGCGCCCCCAAACCGGCCGGTCCCAAGAAGCGGGACATAGAGGTGAGGTACGCCCCCCAGACGGCGAACTGGAGGAAATTCATCACGATAAGGCGAAGCTTTATGGACATGATTATGTTGGGTTTTACGTTTTTTTTGATTATTGAATTATTACACGCTACCGTTGCAACCAGGGTGCCGGGTCAAGCTTAGTCGTCTTTTGCCACAACTGGAAGTGCATGGAGGCAATCCCCGTATCGGGGTCGCTGTAGATGCTTCCCAGCGACTGTCCCGTTTTCACCTTATCCCCCTGCTTCACGAACAGGTCGTATACGTTGGCATAAAAGGTGTAGTAGTCACCGTGCCGTACGATTACGCAGGTGTTGGAACCAGGAAATGAGAACACCTTCGAGACCTCCCCTTCGAACACCGAGCGGATGCTGGCCCCTTGTTGCGCCTGGATATCCACCCCGTTGCTGTTGGTGGTAATGTTCCACTCGTCGTGTCGTTTCACGCCGAAATTCCCCACGATGGTCGCGGTACCGGTAACCGGCATGGGCAGCCGTCCCTTGTTTGCAGCAAAATTCTTTGAGAGGTTGAACGACTCATCCGATTCGGTGCTGGCCCCCGCCTCGATCCGCGGGCCGGGTTCTGCTCGATCCGTGGCCGTCTCCTCTTTCACGCGGGTATCTGCTTCCGCGAGCTCCTCGCCCTTAGCGGCACGGCGACGAGCCTCGGCCTCTCGCTCCTGACGGGCCACCTCCTCGGCAATCAACCGCTCGATCTGCCTGTTCAACTGGCTGGCTTGCTGCTGCTTCTCCCGCAACGTCCGTTGCAGTTGCCGCTCTTGTCCCCGTGCCTCCTTCACCTCCGACTGGCGTGCTTTCTCCTCGCCCTGTAGCTTGGCCTGCTCCGTTTGCAGCGAAGCCAGCGCCTTCTCTTTATCCAGCTTGGCTTGAATCAGCGCCTCCCTCTTCTTGGTGATCTCCTCGTTTTGGCGCTTGATCTCCGCGGCCTGTTCCTTCTGCCATTTCGAGTACTCCCGTAGGTACTGCATCCTTCGGAGCGACTCGCCGATCGACTGGCCGGACAAGATAAACAGCAGTTTATTTTGGCTGTACTTCTGGTTCAACATCCCCTGGATCGCGTTGGCATAATTATCCTGCTTCTGCTTCAACTCCCGGTTCAAACGCTCAATCTCCCCCTCTAATCGACGCTCCTCTTTTCGCAGCACCTCAATTTCCCTTCGTTGCACGTTGATCAACTCTTTACGTGAAGCAATCTGCTTGTTGATCAGCTTAATGCGGTCTAAGATGGTAGTGGTGTGCTTCTTCACGTCCAGGTAGAGGCGATTGGTATTGCTGATATCCTCCTGCAACGCTTGCCGCTGCTTCTGCAGCGCCTCGATTTCGGCGGTCTGAGCGACAGCATGCAGCCCGATCACTGTAAAGAGCAATATGGTAACCACCCGCTTCATCGGCTATCCGCGATTATTTTTAGGATATCGTCCAGGGAAGTTTGGGTGTACGAAGCGGGTATCTGTAGGGAGAGCCGCGTACCATCGTTGATCACAACATCCGAAAAGAGGAACTCCGTGTTGAATACCCGATCGCCCGAGGTGATGGACGCCCTCATCGTATGCGGGAAGGCACTTTGGTTTAGGGCGATGAAGTGGCTGTAGCTCCATTGCAGGGAGTTCTCCTCTTCCGATTGTTTCAAGTGCGTGTAGGTCACGCGGTTGTCGCCGTTTACCGTGAATGAGTACTCGATATCCGACTTCGGGTCTTTAGCCGTGAGGTAGTAGTTGCTGTCGGGCGTACGGGTATAGGAGAAGCGCCGGAAGTCGGCCGGTGTGACCTCCGCCTTATTGGCCACGAACAGCGTGTTGGTGAATAGCGACTGCAAGGTGTAGAAGTCGAACCCCACCGGGTAGTGCCCCTTGAGCGTGGTGATCGCCTCTTTGACGTACCGCTTCTCCATCCGATCGAGTAGCGCGATCGTGTCAGGATCAACGTACAGGCGAAACAGCTCCACCCCGAAGAGGGGCTGTATGGAGATTTGCAACGCGTTATCTTTCACGATGCGGATCTGGGCTTTTGAGCTGCGCGCACGGGTACCGTTCGTCAGTTTCAAATCCAGTCGTGCGGACAGCGTCTCGTAGGGAAAGCTCTCCGCGAGGATATCCTTGAAGAGCGCGTCATCCCTCTTCTCTGCCACGGGTGTCGTGAAGTCGACAACCCGTCTCTTCGCCTTGCACCCTGCCAGGGTCAATGCCATTAAAAGGAATATAATAAACCTGTATTTCATAATTCTCCTGTCTTGATTTTTTGGTTCAATGCCTCCGAGTCACCCCCCAACTCTTTCGCCTTCAACCACTCCCTCGCTGCCCCTTCCGTGTCGCCCGTCTTGTACAGCACGTCGCCGTAATGTTCATGTAGCACGGCCGAGGGCTCCTCTTTGCTGTACTCGATCGCCTTCTCTAAATATATTTTCGCCATCACGTAGGCCCCCTGCTCGAACAGCACCCATCCGTAGGTATCCAGGAAGGTGGGATTCGTCGGCTCCAGCTTGACGGTAATCCCGCTCATCTGTTCCGCCTTATCGAGCTCCCGTTTTTGCAGGGAGAGGAAGTAGCTATAGTTGTTAAGCACGTGCAGGTTTTGGGGATCGAGCTTCAACGCCTGCTCGTAACTCTCGAACGCCGTGACGGTGTCCCCCAGGAGGTGATGCAGGTCACCGATTTGCCCGTGGAAGTTCGACTCCACGATGGAATTAGGAAAGCTGGCCTTCTCCAGCGCCTCCTCGAAAACACGCAGCGCCTCCTCGTACTTCTCCTGCTGGAAATAGGCTCCACCTAAGTAAAAGTAGAACTGAGGCTCCCCGGGTAGGTGCTTCAACGCCTCCGTGGTGATCTCCACCACCTTGTCTAAATCCTCGTTGGGCACGGCAATGCGCAGCATCTGATCGTACCCCGCGGGATCTTCGGGGTTCTCGCGGGCGAAGATCTCGAACTGCTCCATGGCCCCTTCCGGGTTCTCCTGCAGCAGGAGGACGCCCCCGTAGATTAAATTTAGCCGGGAGGCATTGGGGTGTTGCTCGAAGAGCGATTCAAAAAGGGGATTAGCCTGGGTGAGCTCTTGCTCCGTCTGCTGCAGGATGGCCAGGTATCGGGTGAGCAGCTGCAGCTTAGCGTCCAGCTCCATCGATGGGGAGGTGATAGCCTTCGTCAGCACGGCTTGCGCTTCGACCCGGTTGTTGGTTCGCTCGTAATAGTTGACCATGGCGATGGTCAGCGGGGGGAAGTCGGGGTCAATCTCCCGTGCCTGCTCTAAGTAACGGATAGCGTCATCATTCCGGTTATCCTCCATGCAGAGCTCGGCCATCAGCACCAGGTACTTGGGGTCGGTCGGGTTCTTATCGATGATCTGCTGGATTTCACCGTAAGCCTCCTCCTTCTTATCCATCATGGAGTATAGCCGAAACTTGTTCAAGGTCAACATCTCCGTGATACCCGTCCGTTTCTCCAGCTCGTTCAACGAAGCTACTGCCTTTTCCAGCTCCCCGTTATCCGCGTACGCGTTGGCCATCTCGAAATGGAGTTCCTGCTTATCGGGGTACAGCGCCAGCATCCGCTCATAAATATCCACCACCTCCTGTTTTAGGCCTAGCTCTTTACTTAGGCCAGCCAGCACCATGTTGTAGTAGTAGTTGGTCTCGTCGTACTGCACCGCCTTCCTGAAAAAATCGAGCGCCCTGTTTTTCTCCTGCAACACGTTATAGAACGTGCCCAGCTCGACGAGGACGTTCGCGTTGGTCGAGTCCAGCGCGTGGCAATGCAACAGGAGGTCCAACGCCTCGTCGTACTTGCCCAACGCCTTGGCGTTCAGCGCCGCGTAGAAATAGTAATCGAACTTCCGCTGCTCGTTTCCTTGAATGATATCTTCTGGGGGAGTGTCTTGTTGTGCCCCAACCGCCGTCGCCTCGGGTGAAACCGGTTCCGGATATATCATCGCCGTCACAACCTCGGTAGAGGCCAAGCCATACCCAACCTTCGCCGAAACTGAAAACAACCCCGGTATGGCAAACAAGGTGACGAGCCAGAAGCCCCTCCGTATGGTGTTCACGTAACGCATGAATAACGATTCCATTTACTGCTTCCCGGTATGACCAAACCCGCCGGCGCCCCGCTCGGTTTCATCCAGGGCGTCCACTGGCTCCCACTCCACCCGCGCATGTTGGGCGATCACCATTTGGCAGATACGTTCCCCGTCATTCACGGTGAAATCTTGGTTTGACAGGTTCACCAGGATCACCCCTATCTCGCCGCGGTAGTCGGCATCGATCGTCCCCGGGGCATTCACGATACTGATCCCGTGCTTGATGGCCAAACCGCTGCGAGGCCGTATTTGCGCCTCGTACCCTTCGGGCAGCTGGATATAGAGGCCGGTCGGCACGAGCGACCGCTCCAGCGGCTTCAAGGTGATGGGCTCCTCCAGGTTGGCCCGCAGGTCCATACCCGCGGCAAACAACGTCGCGTACTCGGGCAGGGGGTGCCGGGATCTATTTACTATTTTAATTTTCATTTTAAGTCTCTCCTCTTTACTCAACTTTCTCAACTTTGACATTTCCGCTTAAGCATCGTTTAGCGAATAGTTACTCCATTCGACATAGTCAGGGTAAATCTTGTCCTTGCTTTCGCTTATCGCAAACCTCACAACCTTCACATTCCATCAAAAACGAGTGGAACTCGCGTTGATTAGGAATTCTCTTTCGCACGCACGCCTTCACACACCTACCTCCACACGTTCGCCTTTGCATTCTCACCCTTGCACACGAAACCGCCCATATCACCCAAGTCCCAACTTATTAATCGTGCGAATGTATACATTTTCGGGGAATTAACGGTCGAATTCAGGAAAATTAAGTCACCACCGCCCCGCTAACGAAGCCAAATTCGCACTGGACAAGTTCGTTGACGATCTGTTGCCCCTGTTCAACTTCGAGTTTTCCGCAACAACAACCAATTCACAGGACGAAAATCAGGATGCCCCACGGATACGCCGTCGAAGATTGCCCCCAACGGCGGTTAATTCACGGGGAGCGGTTTCATTTGAACGGGAAAAATCTTATCTTCGCGTATATGGGTGGACAAGAGGATTTGTTATCGAAACTGCGGGAAACGTTGGAACAGCAGGGGATTGACTCGTTCCATATCCTGGAGGACCTCGTTCCGGTCGAGGTTCAGATGGAGTACTTCCGCTATTTCGAGCGATTGCGCCGGGAGAACGAGCCTTTCATGCGCGACGAGGAGGTAGCCCTGCTCTTCTCCCCCGATGCTACCATTGAACGTAAAAAGCGGAGCCTCACCCTGCTGGCCTCTATCCCCGACGTGAGCGCGTACCGCTCCATCGAAACGTACCACAGCAGCCCGCTTGAGCCCGAGTTAGCCCACTGGTCGTCCATGGCCCTGGTGAGCAGCCGCATCATCTTGAGCTCCTACCTTTCTGGACAGCAACAGGTCTACATATCTTCCGGCTTGGGTGGCCACGGCAAGAAGCTCCGCTTCTTCACCGTCTTCACCACGACCGAGCGGCAACCCTTTACCGACCTACAACGGGAAATCGTGACCCGCGAGTTCACCTTTCAACTGGAGCAAGCTGACGTGGTCATCGAGAAATTCGTCACCAAGGAGAACTACTTCACCATACAGCTACTTTTCACCTTCGACAAAGATGCCAAATCAATCCTCGACGCCGCCGTACACGAGTGTAACCAGTACGGAAATTTTCTTGACACCAAGTACCTTTTCACGAACGTAAAAGTGCTAAACGATCGGGAAATTGAGAGTTTACTGGCCAAGCGGTGATAAGTAAAGGGTGATTCATGGAGAGATTAAGCAACGGCAACAGTTTTTGAAATTTCAAACTGTAATCCCAATGCATCAATGATACGTAAAAAAGTGGAAGCGCTGGGAGAAATAATGCCTCTCTCTACACGAGAAATATAGGCTCTATCCACATTAAGCATTTTGGCAAGTTGAGCCTGCGTGATTTTTTCTTCCTTTCGGGCCTTGGATATGATTTGACCTACGCAAAAATCATACGCTTCCTGACGAAATTGTTCACGTTCGGGCGTGCCTTCTTTCCCGTAAAGCTCATCAATCATATCATTTACGCTGTGCAACTTGTTGTTTGTACTCATCGTATTCTTTTTTAATTTTTAATGCTCTATCAATTTCGTTCTTTGGCGTTTTTTGCGTTTTCTTTTGAAAACCGTTAAATAATACAACAATGTTCCCAAGGTCAAAAACAAAAAAAATACGGTAAATATTACTCCCATATTCGATACGCAATTGAAAAACACCTTCTCTGATATGGGTAATAAATTTAGACGATATGCGATTCTGAGTAATGAGCATCTCCAATACATACAGTACTTTTTGCTTCTCTTGAATTGTCAAAGTCGCGAAAAAATCGTTGAAATAATTGCCAAAGTACACAATTTCCCGTTTCATTAAACAAAGGTAATTAAAAAAATTGTATTATCATACACATCAAAGGGAAAAACAGTACGAAGAAATAGGGAATGTTCCTAATATTATAGAAATACCCACCCGTAACACCCAATTTACCTGATCAAATCATAGAAATTATCCATTTCCGTTAAAAAACGCTTGACTTGGTAGTTACAATACCACTCCACGGTTGTGAGTAATTTTTAGTAACTTTGTGTTTCTAAAAAACAGACAAGTATGGATGTAAGCAACATTGAAAACATTGAACTAAGTTACCTGAGCATTGATGACTACGAGGAGTTAAAGCAGATCATGATTGAAATCTACTCCGATAAACCAGGTGGATACTGGAGAAAAGAGCAGATTCAAAAACTCATCAATATTTTTCCCGAGGGACAGGTAGTGATCAAGGTAAACGGAAAGCTGGCCGCCTGCGCGCTTTCCATTATCGTGGACTACAAGAAGCTGGGCGACAAACACACCTATAAACAGATTACCAGGGATAATTTCAGCGCACACACCCCGAAAGGCGACGTGCTGTACGGTATAGAGGTATTTGTTAGTGAAGAGTTCCGTGGGCTTAGACTGGGAAGGCGACTTTATGACTACCGCAAAGACCTTTGCGAACGACTTAACCTGAAATCGATCATCTTTGGTGGACGGATGCCCAACTATCACCTGTATGCCGACAAGCTTTCGCCCCGCGAATATATCAGGAGCGTGCGCCTGAAAGAGATGGACGACCCGGTGCTCAACTTCCAAATATCGAACAACTTTCAGCCTGTTCGGGTACTCCGCGGATACTTGCCTGGCGATGAAGAAAGCAACGAGTATGCCGTGCTGATGCGCTGGGACAATATCTACTACGAGGAGCCGACCGAGGAAGCCACCATCGCCAAAAAGATTGTCCGATTAGGGCTTATCCAGTGGCAGATGCGCTCATACCAAAACTTGGGCGATATGATGCAGCAGGCGGAGTTTTTTATCGATGCCGTTTCCGGGTATCGTTGTGACTTCGCGCTATTCCCCGAGTTTTTTAACGCCCCGCTGATGGCCCAGTACAACCACCTTTCTGAACCCAATGCCATCCGTGAACTGGCCAAATACACCGAAGAAATAGTCAACAACATGTCGGAGTTGGCTATTTCATACAACATCAACATCTTGACCGGCAGCATGCCCGAAATGCGCGACAACCACCTCTACAACGTGGGATATCTTTGTCGCCGTGACGGCTCGCGGGAGAAGTACGAAAAGCTTCACGTTACACCCGACGAGGCCCGCGTATGGGGGATGCAGGGTGGTGACGTGGTGAAAACATTCGACACGGACTGCGGGAAAATAGGGGTGCTCATCTGCTACGACGTGGAATTCCCGGAACTTCCGCGCCTGCTGGCCGATGAGGGGATGCAAATTCTTTTCGTCCCGTTCCTCACCGACACGCAAAACGGCTACTCGCGTGTAAGACACTGCGCGCAGGCACGAGCCATCGAGAACGAGTGCTACGTAGCCATCGCCGGATGCGTGGGCAACCTGCCGAAAGTGCACAATATGGACATACAGTATGGACAGGCGATGGTCTTCACCCCGTGTGATTTCGCGTTCCCAACCAACGGGGTAAAAGCCGAGGCCACGCCCAACACGGAGATGATTCTGATTGCCGACGTGGACTTGGATTTGCTGAACGAGCTAAACCAGTTCGGAAGCGTGAGAAACCTGCGAGACAGGAGGAAGGATATTTACACGTTGAAAAGGCGCTAAGTAATCTGCTCCCAAGAGCAAATATACACCCTTGCCTACTAACAGCGATTAGTCTTGTTCAAGCGTTTCAATTGTCACATTCTAAGTTCGGGAACTAACAAACCATCAGCCTTCACGGTAAGATAATGAAACGACGTTCATCCTCGGCATTCGCCGACAGCAAGCCACACTATAAAATCCTCAACGGGTTGCGCGGCGTGGCGGCGCTCATGGTCATCTGGTACCACGTTTTCGAAGCGTTTGCCACGAGCCCTTTCGACCAGCGATTTAATCACGGATATATGGCGGTCGACTTCTTCTTCGTTTTATCGGGTTTCGTTATCGGGTACGCCTACGATGACCGATGGGGCAAAATGGGCAAAAAGGATTTTTTCAAACGCCGCTTAATCCGCCTACACCCCATGATCATCATGGGAACGGTGCTGGGGGTGATCACCTTTCTGATCCAAGGCAGCGTGCAGTGGGACGGCACCAAAGTGTCGCTCTCGTTCGTGATGTTGGCCATGCTTTTGCACCTGTTCCTGTTACCCGCCTTACCGGGAACGGGCGCGGATGTGCGGGGCAACAACGAGATGTTCCCCCTCAACGGTCCCACCTGGTCGCTTTTCTTCGAGTATATCGGCAACATACTGTACGCGCTCTGGCTGCGTAAACTCTCTACCCAAGCGTTGCGGGTGGTCGTCATCCTGTCGGGCGCGGGACTGGCATCGTTCGCCCTCTTCAACCTTTCGGGCTTCGGCCATTTGGGCGTGGGGTGGACGTTGCTCGACAACAACTTCTTGGGCGGCATGCTGCGGTTACTGTTCGCTTTTTCGATAGGAATGTTGATGTCGCGCAACTTTAAGCCCGTGAAAATCAGGGGTGCCTTCCTGATCTGCAGCTTGGTCATTATCGGGGTGCTTTCGGTTCCCTATATCGGGGGTCCTGACTCCCTCTGGATGAACGGGCTGTATGACGCGGTGTGCACCATCGTGATATTTCCCGCCTTGGTTTACTTAGGGGCATCGGGGAAGACAAATGGCAAGGCATCAGAAAAACTTTGCCGGTTTTTGGGCGATATCTCCTACCCGCTGTACATGGTACACTACCCCTTTATGTACCTGTTTTACGCATGGGTATGGAAGAACGGGTTCACCTTCTCGCAAACCTGGATGGTGGGGGTTGGACTGTTCGTCGGGAATATCGTTCTCGCTTATGTCCTGTTGAAAATCTATGACGAGCCTGTTCGGAGAGCTCTGGCAAAGCGATTTCTACATAGCAAGTAAAGCGTTTTCCGTGTTATGGGAAGTCAACGTTACCAAAAATTGGACATTTAAAGTTGCCGATTACACGTATGGGAATTATCGACCAATGGGGAAATGGGTTAAAGCTTATCGCTGATGAATTAAAAGAGTATCCTCAAATTGAATTTCGTTGGAAAGAGGTAGGGCTCTCCTTTCAAGTACAATTTGTCAAACTAAACTATGACTCGGAGCAAGAGTTAGGGCAAGAGTTGGGGCAAGAGTTAAAAAACCAATTTAGATAATAAAACGTGAAGGAAATGGATTTCGAACAACTATTCAACTTCCTGGCGCATTTGCAGATCTATAACGAGCGCTACTGGTTCAACGAACACAAAGGGGAGTACGAGCGGGCACGGGAAACGTTTACCACATTGATCGATGCACTTATCCCACCACTCATCGAGCTGGATGAAAGCATAGGCATGGTGACCGCCTCGGAATGCATATTCCGCATTTACCGCGATATTCGCTTCTCACCCGATAAAACACCCTATAAAACACACATGGGGGCGTTTATCGCCAAGGGAGGGCGGAAAACACGACAGGCGGGATACTACATCCACCTGAAACCGGACGAGTCGTTTATCTCAGGGGGTATCTATGCGCCCGATCCCGCCACGCTGGAGTCCATACGAAATTATATCTACCACCATCCCGATGAAATTCGGGCAATTCTGGATAACAAGCCGTTTAAAAAACTTTTCCCGAAACTATCGGAAGAAGATAAGCTCAAAAACCCGCCACGGGGATATTCGAAGGAGTGCAAAGAGATCGAGCTGATAAAAAACAGGCACTTTATCACTTATCGCGAGCTGGACAACGAGTTTTTCATGCAGGAGAACGTGATCGAACGCTTAATGGAGCTGTTCAAGGTGCAATACCCGTTCAACGCGTTTTTAAACGAAGCGGTGAAGTAGAAGGATGGGATATTATTCTGATTGGCATTAATTTTGCGGCCAAGCAGCAAGAAACTTCTAACGGGGCTGACTCACTTTGAGATAGTCCCGTTTTGTTTTGAAAAACAATCGGACTTAACCATTTTGAAATTTTCTGACAAAAAGTTCAAGTATTTTCGTAGAAGTCGATAGTTTGAAGAATACCCAACAGACACAAAACATTGAGCCTAAGCCCAAATAAAGTATACCATGGCATGTTAGAAGAGCCGAAAGACAAAAACGGGCAGGGAGATGAGCATTATCCCAAACTCTCGTTTTTAAATATTTTTAAAACATTAACACATCCAGGCCATTGTTTAAGCTAATTATAATTATTTTTGTAAGTAGCGCGTTTTTCTGCGGCTTGTGATTTATAAAGGGTGTAATTTTTAGGTTTTTAAAGTAACCTCGGTGTTGTAATGTAAATTGTTTATGTATGGAACAGACATGTTTAAAATTATCACTAAACATCAAAGATTCCATACACCGAATTGTAATTGATTAAAATAATCGTATGAAACCCTCATGACTAATTAATACACCCTTGAGAATGAAAATTTGACGGGGAA